>JAABUV010000067.1_pt1 | contig 143729 bp, 121 predicted proteins | sample 5559971 | NCBI WGS metagenome assembly JAABUV01 (sample SAMN10711881, study PRJNA513362) | rock metagenome | isolation source: Antarctica rocks | place: Antarctica: Victoria Land, Knobhead nord | collected 2015-12-19 | reverse complement strand
AATCCCTAATCCACACCCCCTCCATATCCCCATCCCCATTCCCAGTCGGCAACCCCACACCATCCGCATCGTTTTCGCCCCATTTCGTACCGTTGCCGCCGCTGCCATTGGGATCGAGGTTGGAGTTGGGATATTGATTTGGGTTGGCGTTGGGGTAGGGGTGGAGGACTTCATAGATTGATTTCGGTCTGAAGCGGAGGATTGGGGAGATGTTTGAGGTTGGGTGGGGGGTTGGGCGGGGTCGAGCGGGTGGGGGAGGGGAAGTTTGAGGTGGTGGAGGGGGTGGGTTTTGTGGTGAGGATGAAGAGGGTGGAGGGGGTGGTGGTTGTGTGGACGGAGAGGCCGAATGTGGTTGTACTGGTGGCGTTTGGACAGGGGCAACGGTGCGTCTTCTCTTGAACTTGGCCATCAGGGTCTTGAGGTTGAAACTCGGGCCTGTCGCTCTTTGCGCAGATTGGGGTTTGTAGTTCCCTTCCACCTGAATCGTGTTGCCGAAGCCGAGGGTGGCGGGCTGTTTCAGCGACATTGGAGCTGGGGGGTTTGTTTTACATCGTGTTAGCGGGGAGATGGTGGCGAAGGTAATGGTGGTGGTGGGTTGGTAGGTGGGTGTTTCGAAGTCTTGTGGGGTTTGTTGCTTTGCGCTTGTATCTTGTAGGCGCTTGGGTGTGAGGGGAGAAGAGGTTGGATGTGGGTGGATAGATGGGTATAGGCGATGGGCTGAGACGCACCTATTGAGGTGAGAGGTGGGAGGGTGTGCATTCTTGGGGGTTGTGAACATGAATGTTTCTGGGGACGTAAGGGTTGAAGAGGGATAGTTTGCGTGACGCTGTGTGGGGAAGTTGCCGTGCGTGATCGATCGATCGTACCTGGTACACTGACGAATAGAGACAAGCGGCTGAGTGTATTGCGCGAGTGATGAGCTTTGGAGAAGATCGGCGATTGCATTGTGCAACAGTAGTCATGAACCTGTGGTTGACATTAATATCAAAAGATGTGTAATGACATGGAACTGGCCTTGGGTGTTATATATGGTGTATATGGGTGTCTGTCGAACGACATGTTAACGACCGGCGTTGCCGCCGAAGGACTCAAGAGTTCATGAAGACCTCGCATCGTAACATTGACTTGCTGTGCTATTAGAAGGGAATGTCGTAGAGAACGCGCGATATAGGTGTAATCTCCACCCTAGAGTCGAAGATGAAGTCACAATGACAGTATATCACCTGTCATTGGGCAACAGTTTGATCTGATATGATGAGGGTTTCGCCTTTTCTCCGGAAAAGGTGGACCGAGAATGGTGTCCCAAGATGGTCAAACTCAAGATGATAAGCCACGGGATCCTGTTCGACAGTTCAGTGTGGAGAGTCTATTCAAAGATATGAAGATGTATTAGGATCAAGGTTTATTTGATGGGAAAACCTTGGCTCGAAATCAGTGCCGTCAGAATCATTCGGTTTCTGACAGTGTTTCCCCATATGACACGTCATTTTGCTCTCACTTGGCCTACTTGCGGGGAGTGCTGCGACTGTTTCATAGTTGAGGGACAAGAAGCTCAAGCGTGGACAAAGCAGATCAGCCGTCATCGCTACGGCACGGCGACATGTAGGCTAGCGCTAGCCTGTTTCATTGCAACTTGCCAGTACAGTAGACCTGAGTCATGTGTGTAATGCGTCATGCGGGTGGATCAATAGCCAAAGTGACTTTTCATTGCGGACGACGATCGCTCATGGTAGCAGAGAAGTCTGTTACGCAACCCAGCGGCTGTAGAGAATATGCCTACGGGTGAATGGATGGAGTGTCATGACAATTGGTCTCTTGGTACTGCCTGGGATGATTGGGGCGAAGAATGTAGGACAGGATTGTTGACGTACCAGACCAGTCGCCTGAGGTCTGAAATGGACGTTCTTCTCTCATGGAAGTCATCTTCAATCTCAAATCTCCAGTCTCATTCCTATTGCCCGAGCGTCCTCCACCACAGCCTTCATGCGGCTTGTTGACATCATCCAAGTGACCAATTTGTAGAGATTCTGTTTTGCAGCTTGAGCCCAATAAGATGCGCTTTTTCCGGTCTTCGTTTGCGCCTCTCACTCTCCCGCCCTGGTAGAGGGGACCCTTCCGTACCAGCACTTCTAACTTTTCAAGGATGATCCGTATGCTGATTTAGTGGGGCGTATGATGGTGGAGGGCGCTTAGGGTCGGACCACTTAGGGCCAAGAACGTGGATGGCCACATGGGACAACGCGACAGTAACGTGGCTGCAACGTCACGCGCCCTGACAGCTTTTCGAATACCACCTCATAAGTCCGTTCCGCCGTGGATGATGAAGGCAGGAGGGTGTAAGAGCACGGTCAAAGACTCCGAACTGCAGGGATTCCCTTGCTGTCGTGGCAGGAGACAACTCGTCTCGTTGCCACTGTATGTTCCAATCTGCATCTTCGATGTCCCGATAGCCCGTCCAATGATGTCTTCAACTGATCTCATAGGCTATCGTTTCAGTTCGTTATTCGAAAAAGGTTCCATTATGCGGAGAGAATGGAGGGCGTTTCGAGTGTATTGAGTGATAGCCAAGGTCTGTGGTCGCCGCGCGTCAGCCACGTTGCCCGTTTCAAAGGGTGGTCATTTGTCACCACCACTTGTACGAACTCGGAATTGTGGCAGCGGCGTCCTCCGGCGACATTGAGTTTCCATCCATCAAATGGAACCTTGGCATTCAATTTATGCCCAATGCCATTGATTGACGGAATGTGAATGTTCACCGTCGACCTGGTCAGTACAGACGGCAAACCTACTTAGTGAGTCACCGCGAGTAGAACATCACTTGCGCAAAGCATGCAAGCAAATTCTCGTATCACTGCTGACGCAAGTAGATCCTCATCACACGTTTGAGAATATGCACGATGTCAGGGCAGCCCCAAGGCTTAGATCGAAAAGTCACGTTCTTCACCACGCAACGCAGGGCGTAATTCAGTGCATGCATAGCCTAGCTCACCCCAGCTAATCATTCTGTTACATCGCAGTGCCGGTGAAGGAGTCCTCATGCATGCACCAAGCCGAAAGGCATACATTTCTTCACGGCAGGCAGTGCAGAGGATATGGGTGAAATGATAAACACGCGTCCTAATAGGATAAGAATGTCGTTGGCGGCTCACAGCCTTGCAGCGGGCCGGATTGAACGCTCATTGGCTGGGCTAGCGCGATCCAACAATAACGCCTGGCCGACGCTAGTGGAGTGTTGCCTGACGCCAAGTGCCAGGCACTTTACCACCACAGGCTGCAGCAAACTCATCGATCATGCCAATCACCACTCTGACAGCGAACAGCAGTTCTCGAATCTTCTCGTACCTTGCATCAGCATGGCGCAAGACTATCTTCAGACGGTCAATGCATCCCGCATCCCACGTGATCACGGAGATCCAAAGGCTGCAAGGGCGCAGCAGGAGTCATAGCGAACACGATTATGAGTCTTCAACCCCTGATCGCGCCCTCTATTCGACAAGAGTGCGAAACGTGGAGTTGGCCGAATGATACTGCCTGCGCGCTAGCGCCCTTTGGGCTTGTTGAGTCGATGGATGCCTGTGACTTCAGGGCGCGAACGGTCCTCTTGGTTAGGCAACATGTGTCAAGTGGTGATCTGTGACGAATGCTACCGAGGTCCCACCGTGCCTCTATTGGGCAATGCAAAGGTAGATAAAAGGTCAATTGTTCCTGTCTTTCCTCCTTCCTTTTTCAGCATCAGTGATGAAGTGAACCCATCTCGAAGTTATCTCCGCAATTCTATCTTCAACTGCATCCAAGAACCAATTACTCCTCCGAATCCATCGTCTCTACCATCCTTATCTACCCTTATACTCCATAGCTTTCATCGTAGCCACTGGTGCTCCATTGAAACATCGTGACATTGGTCGCCTAATCACATATCAATTGGGTCGTGCCGAACCTTAACATACCTACTACACTCCAAAGGCACCTACCTTCGTCACCCACCTCCACCATGCCTTCTCGCAACAATTACAGCAATGGTTACTCCAGCTCCAGCGCCTCAAGCCGTTCCTCATCTTCCTCATCAGCCGCACTGGCCCGAGAACTAGGTGGCCTGTCCATAAACTCAAAGAAAGGTAACCTACTCCACATCCCCAGCATTTCCACACGCAATACCAACACTTCCACAGCACCCTCCTACGATCCCAAGCACAGCTCGCAACTCCAGCCCAGATACGCCGAGCCAGAGCGCCAAACAAGCTCGAAGCACACTTCTTCCCGATACGAAACCACCCTCATCACGCCCGATACCTCCCGATCACGCCCATCAAAGTCCAGCTATGACGAACCTTCCGTCCGCTACGTAGGCGAACCCTGCAGAGACCCGAAGAGCTCCAAGACCGACGACAGCCGATACCACGCTAATAGCTTCAATGATGCGAGATGCTCTTCCAACAGGGAAGATTCGAGGTTCTATCCCAAATCCGCCTACTACGAGCGGAGACAGTGAGGGTGTGGTATGAATGGCAATATGAAATTTAACGAGATCCTCTGCTGCGGGAGTTTGGTCACTAGGGCCTCGTCATGTGTATGGAATTCAACTCCAGAGAACCAACCAACGGCAATTTGGCTTACGGCATCTTCTTCCTCGGGTATAGCGTCGGTGTTCGGGAGCGGTATGGAATCTTTATAGACGATCGACATTGGCTTGCTGCAGCGCAGCAAGCTACAAAGACTTTGCTCTTCATGTTTATCTTCATCGTGATGTAGAGTAGATTTCATAGTCAAGCTTTCTATGTCTGGCTAGCGTGCCAAGACTTCCTATGCTCAGCCGAACAACATCCCATTAATCGGCGCCCCACCCCTAGTCGTAGGAGCGACAGCGACTAGGGGGTGGGGCGCCGATTAGTCCACCTTGATCCGTCCAATTAAGGGTCTACACAAACTCAAGTCCAATAAATCTACAACACTAAGCGCCCGAGTCAATATGGACATTAACCTCCCACCCACTTCCTCCGACGCCCCAAACCCGCACTCATGCTGATAAGTGAGTACCACGTTGCTTGAAGAATAATTGGTCGAAAGTCTGACGCCCCTGTCACTATGGTCTTTGAGACCTTTTTGAGGATGGCCAAGCTGGATTTAATATGATATGGCGATTTGGACGTGCGTTGTGATAGATTGATCCGGTCTTTTGAGGGGCAGAGATTGAGGATTGGGGGATGTTTGAGATTGTATTGGTGAGTTGAGTTGGGTTCTCAAATGATTTATATTCTGGTTATGAGATGGAAGCCATTACATGATGATTGATTGATTATCTAGAAAGAGACGTCGCAGGACGCAGGCTGTTACATGACTGCCAAAGCATTAGGATATGGCTGATTTGGTTTACTTGTACTGCTATCGGACGAAAACATTTAAAATCACTACGGTGAGATGGGCAGGAATGACACAGACAAGTAGGCAGGGATCGGAGACAGCTGAGTATCCCGCGATGAGAGAAGAAGCCATTATTGATGAAGCTTCTATTGTTCTCACTGGCTTCATCTGACACACCCGCACAAAGTGATCGGAAAACAGCTCAAGGATTGGTGATGGGGACCGTAGATCTCGATTCTGTCGCTGATAATCGCACGAGGTCGACAACTTCGGGCGCAACTGACCATCGTACGTCTCGACATCATCGAGCAAGGCCGTATACATGTGGCTGAGATATTCGGGATGCGAAGTGAAGGTTACAATCACAAGCTTTTTCTGTGTCACTAATCCTAAATCTACTGGTGATCGCTGATCGTATTGGAGGAGATCGGACTTCACACGGCAAGTTGAGTTGTGACGGTGACGGGGACTCGGTGCAATAATCTTCATAACCTTCTCTTCGCTCGTCCAGCTTCCAAGTTTCCTAAACATCCTTTTACTATCTTCCAAGCCTGCACCTTCTCCTTTATCACCTTTGTATTCCTTGAAGATACTCTTCACGATGCACGTTATCTGCAAAAACCTCTAGTAGTATTTTCCAGGATATTGCGACTATATATATGTATATATCAATATATCTCTGGCATGTATAGAATTTACCCAGCCAGCTCAGCCTCTCTCAATATGCAGAGTTGTTGTTTGAAATTCTCTAATCAAGCCCCAACCAATCAATTCTATCTTCTAAGTCCAGTTATGCACACAATCGTCAATCCCGTTTGTAGTTATTCCACTGGTGACCTCAAACTTGGCATCTTTGCCTTCATCATAGAAAGACGGCCTTCAAAATATGGGTTTGGAAGATGGATGTCCAGCCGAAAACGAAGAACTTAGGGAGTCATATGGACTTCGCTCTCAAGCAAGCAGGACCTGATTGAACATTTATCAACTGACTGGCTGAATGGGGTCCCGAGCCCATCCCAGCAACAACAGCAACGACAACGATTGGCTGGAGAATTAGTACCCACAGAAGTGCGATTCTCCAGAAGGTTCCTAGAACTGGCGAATATACCAACATATGGGGATTTGAGAGCTGAGAGTTTAGCCTGAGAACTCAAACGCCAGGATTCGTCTCAGCAGCAATTCGGCAAATTTTAGAAGCAAAGCATTCACCGGTAATCTACACATGACTCGAGTCAGTTTCTTACTTCGACATACTAAAGCTTTGAGACGGCCTAGACGGCCTGAGAGAACTACTTAAATTTATAGCAATATTGCTAAACTCGGATTTGGACGAAGGCGAGGTCGACTGAGGTGGTCAAGTGAGATCGACGATGGAGAAAATGCAATTCAGAGAGGAGTCAGTTTTTATTACGTGTCTCTGAGATCCTATGGAAGGATGTGTCGAGACCAAGTCTCAAGAATCTGCCTTCTCGCCATTCACTCCTGATCATCGACAATCGGAAAAACCCAACTCACAGCAGTCGAACTGGGCATAATTTGGTATTTCCCCTACCAATCAGAGATTGACCAGCCGACACGTTTAACTCTGCGAGTAGTCGTCTATCCTTCAAGAAATAGGCCAAGCAGACGATCTAGGAGCGTAGGCAGATGACACGCTGGCCCACTTCAATTACAGCCTTCATGTAGCCAACAGATTGAAAGGTCATAGTCCTGGGCTTGGCTACATCACCAAGAGGATGTTCGTCTACTGCAGACGTTCGAGGTATGAAGACGCCATGGATAATCAAAGTGACCTGGCAAAGGCTGGTTTGCTGGCCTATTAGACTTTGGGATGGCATCGAAGGAGCGTAGTCGGTAATGGGGCTTGGATAACCAACGATGAATGGACATTTACTGGCATTGCGATGACGATGATACAGCGACTATCTTATTTCATACAAGGCTTAGACTTCTTTTCTTTCGCACATGATTGCTTACGCGCTATATATACTTCTCCTGACTCCACTCTAAGTATCCTCTCTTATTTTCCATTACTCACGACTTTCTTTATTGAAATAATATCACAAAATCATATACACCTATCATTCCACCAAAAGGAATCAACATACCCCATATATATATATAAACATATCCTACCCCTCTTCTTCCCGTCTCATAATCCCCTCCCCCCACTGAAAAGAGAAACGCTCATCCTCATCTCAAGACACAGCCGCAATCAAAGACGCTTAATAATCCTGAGAGGAATCACGAATAATGACTTCCCCTCAACAAGTCCCTTATGCGGGGATTGCGAATCAATCGCAGCACCCCCTTCCCGTATGCTCTGGTGACTCGGGTGGTGATCACTCAGCCTGTTCTGTCGTGACAAAGATTCATCATTCATGTTATCCACGTATTACGCATCCACGTCGTGGTGATCACCCTTTCTCTCTTACTATTTGGCTTGTGTTAGCGGTTGGGCGGGTCCTCGTAGCGGAGTCATTGAGCTGGAGTCGCATTATGGTACGAGTTCCTCAATGAATATCCGCTCTCGTCCTCGCCCCTTTCTTCGCCTCCCGCTATTCCTTCTCTTATCTCTACTCTATTTCGTGTAGTCGCCTCAGGGCGTTACCCCTTTACTACCTCTCCATCTCCCCGCCATCAGTCGCTTATACTACTTCTCCACTCGACAACAGCTCTCTCTCCAATGCGGAAACATTTCGTAACGAATCCACTCGGTGAATCGCGACATCAGCGATCACACGTCAGAGAGGCGATGAGATGGACGACGTCATGGACGGAAGCGTGGGAAAGAAAATAAAGACGGGTGAGGAAGGGGATAAGGAAGTGGTGTAGGCTTCCTTGAAAGTTGAAGACAAATGTCGTATATGCTCAATTCTACCTTATAATTGACTAGAGTTTTAGACTACTTTTATCGAAGCCGGGTGATGTTGGGAGTACATTTACCAAATCCAACCTGCCTATTCTACAGATTATTGGATAGAAGTTCCTGCATCATGGGGGATTAGAAGAACTGCAGGACGCAAAGGACCCAGATGCTATACACGCCTATTCTGACTTTGCAATTCCTCTAACGCCTAGTCATATAATCATATGTGAAAGTTCAATGAATGGTGCTTCGGTCATTATCGTGTCGTACAGCGCCAACATTTATTGATGGTCGTGACTCCCTCGGCGGATTTGTTGTTACAGTCTACCTACCTCCTGCTGCCCTTATGGGCTCACATACCTCTGTCCCATACAGGACCCTGGTGAGGACGAAGCAGAGCGGGCCGCCGAAGATAAAGAGCGTCAATATCAAAAGACATGGCCTTAATCGCAAGATCAAAGAGACCAACGACATTTGTGACGGACTTCGGGCACGTCAATGCAAAGCGACCTTGATCCTGGCGCCATCTCAGGCGACACATGTGTGGAAGACGGAGATTCGAACGTACTTTCCAGACCTGAATCCTAAACCCTTCTCAGGCCACCACAAGAGGGTCGCTTCGAGCCTTGAGCGATCGAGGACTTTGGGTAGCAATATTCTCGACCTTCTGAAATGGTTGGTGTCTCTTCCCGACTCACCAGCTGTCGCCCTGCAACCAGTCATATGCTCGTACAGCACGTGGGCACATCGCTCGACGTACTACAGTACGCAGACTCGAGACACGAAGGCAAAGGCTGCTATAGTTGCGAAGGGCCTTCGTGCCGACGACTTGCCTGTCGAAAAAGCTTGCTCGGGCCAACGCCTCGATACGTGCTTTGGAAGTCATTGGGATCTCTCACGCATCCCAGCCTCCTTGGGTGCGCTTGCTGACTGCTGAGCAGGGTGATATGGTTGAAGTTGGTAGTGTTGGGCAACAACCCAATCACCCTCCGCCGGTAGAGGAAATGAATAAAGAATGGCACTCCTACGAGATTGAGAAGCTTGTGGGAAGACGACAAAGGAAATATAGTCGGGGTAAGCTAATAACAGAATACTTAGTCCGCTGGAAGGGATACGGTCCAGAACATGACACGTGGTATGTAGAGAAGACCTCCTCGAAGATGTAACTGAACTACGGGTGTCGTATGATCAAGCACATGCGGACACACAGCGGCGCAGGGTACCTCGCCGCAGTCAGGCATAAACCTGACTACCGTCCATGCAACTCGGGACGTAAAACTGCCGTCTCCGACGTACACCGTATTTTCAAATGCAGTTTAGGGCGATAAAAGCGTAGCAGAGGCTTAGTAGAGTCTTAGCATTTATATCCAACTCACTTTCGTTTTGATAATTCTTACCCTTTGCACGATTTCATAAAGCTCATACTAGGTATAATCTCACTTACATTTTACCGCTGCGCAGTGCTTAAAAGACGAATTAAAAACAAACAACTGACCTTACAATCCGATCCAGACTATAAGATGACCCAGTACACTACCAAAGACGATGAAGAAGAGGAAGGAGAATATGAGCCAACTAATGCTAGTGAGACTGAGAGTGAGGAGGACGACGGTGGGGAGGACGAGGGTGACGAGGATGATGTTGAGGGGGACGATGATAAGGAGGACGATGGTAAAGGACAGCTAAAGTACGTAAATCTTTGCCCGCGTCAGACGTACGAGGTGAACAGATCGCGGAGGATGTTGTGATGACAGATTGATCATTGAGGAAGCAATGGATCGATGACGATTCGATACAAGAGCCCAAGCGTCGTGCAGATTCGTGTTTCTACAGTAAAATCGGTCATTTGTCATTGCTCTTCGTGGTCTTTGGATATACGCTTCCTTACAGCTCTTCGATTCTCGAGTACTTTGTTGGCTTCTTCTCGTCCGTGTTGAGACATTCGTGAGTTCTCTACAACAATCTGCTTCTCCTCAACCAAATTAAGATCCCACCATGAGCGCCTTCATAAAGTCAACTTTCAGATCAGCCAGCCCGTCAGCACCGATTAGCGTTGACAAAGGACGCGTCGACGATGCTTCCGTCTTTTGTCGAATGCGTTGGATTGGCCACTCTGTACAGTCGCTGCATGGCGCACCGCCGGGCGTCGTCTACAGAGAGAAGCAAGGAGCCACGCGGGTTCCGGGGCCGCTACGAGTGGCTGGCTTGCGCTATAGAGAGACGCATGAAACTACGTGCAGACGCCCGCGACCACGACGATCGAGCGTGATCCCATGCTATTCTTCACTCACATGCTGGCGTATAGTGCCATCGTCTGCCTCGACGGGACGGTCCAGAGGAGGCCGTGGCAGGCAGCCGAGCACCAGCTCATGGCCCCGGCCTACGAGGAACGCATCAGCTGGGCCACCGCCGAGATCGTGCGCCTGAATAAAAGGTTGCCGTCTCTCAGCTACTTCAAAGCCCACCCTTTCTTGCCCAACCTGCTTTCTTCTGCTGTCACCTTTTTTTTACCCCAGTGTCCCATAGAGTACGATCAGGCTGATGTTGAAGTTCTACTCTGCCTGCTAAAGAATCTGCGTGATGTGAACAGCCTGGCCCTCAAGATCTGTTCGACATACGACGGGCCTCGTTCCTCATTGCTATTACAACGTAATATGTAGATAGATAATTTAGAAGGCAACAGAGGTCTTTTAGAATATCAACACCATATCAATTTTCGTTGAACAGTTTACTAATCAGTCCCTAAGACAAGGCCAGTCATCTCGGTGAGCGAATCGTAGATCTGCTTTCCGGACTTGTCGTCTAATAGCGAAATCCACATAGACGACTTCAAGATTTCTTGCCCATCTTTCCACGTTTTTACTCCACATCTGTCGGCTTGTCTTCGCAAGTAGTCAGCCAACCATGGTTCATCCGAAACGCTAAACAATGAAAGAGCCCCGATTATGAGGAGCCACAGTGATATCCGAGGGGGAATTGTATCCCCGAGGGCGTGGACTTGGAGGTAGTTTCGATAGGACTCAGAAAGAGGTTGACAGGGAAGTCTCATGTCCTGCCACTGCAAGAAAACATGATGAGTAAAAGCCAATAGGCCAAGCCGTGAGGACTCATCGAGCGTGCCGGCTGCAAAGCCCATGCGAAGAAGGCGATACATGACCGCCGTCATGGTTCCGTAGATTGTTGCAGGTTGGATCAGCATTCGAGTCTGTGTCCCCAGGTTGGCCAACAAACAAAACTTCCTCGTGACGAGCCAAACTTCCGCCAAATTTGCATTCAGATCTTGAACGAGTTGCATGTCCTCCTGGGAATATATACTGGGGCTAAAGCTCGAGATCACCTGCTTCGGATAGTCAGGCAATGGTTCGGCCGGCTGACGGTAAAACACAGGGTCTGAGTTGGCAAGCAATGCAATACCAAGGTCACATCTGCGAAGCATCAGTACAGAGGGTTTATCGGGGAACTTGCATTTTCAGTACCTCCAGACCTCCACCAGGAGCTTCGGGTTGTCTTGAAAGACTCGCAACCCCCCACGCAAGTTCATCATCTCCCAAAGGCCACGCATGTGCTGCCGAGCGATCTCAACATGTCCACCAAAATGTGCAGCACTAGCCAACTTCAAGACGACGCCAATCGTAGCATCCGAGATTTTCGCTTCTTCGTCATCCCCATCGAGTCTCTCACGAATGAGTTTGAGCCCCTTCTGGTGGTGTAGCGTCGCTACCGGGTTGACCATGTCCTCCGGTTGGCGGCGCAAGACCCTGTCAATGAAGCTTTGGACCGCGAACGCGTTGATATACAGGGCCGCGGCATCGCGTCCGATCGGATAATGCCACGCTTTGCCTTCGGGTTGGAAACCCAGCTCGGTTAGCAAAGGGAACATGATTCGCATAGCCACAGTCGAGACTGACAGTCATGTTAACATCTTAACTCAGCGCAACTCATTACAAAGCCTGTACGCCACGCACCTTGTTGCATCTTCCAAATAATCGAGGGTTCTATCTCGATGGGAAAGTCGACGAAGTATCGATGTGTACCAAAGCAGTCATGCTGCATTCGTGTGTACATGTCAAGTACTTCTTGTAGCCTGATCTGCGTTCTGGGCTTCTGGATCGAATCCGCCGATGCAAGACCTGCTCTTTTCCTTTTTTTCCCGCGCATAACGTGTCTTCTGATTAGCTTTCGGGTGGCCGGATCAACTTTATCAATGTTTGCTGAGACAATGAATGGCATCTTGCATGACAAGCCAGAGGCCTGCCCTATTGATTCGCCCATTTCGACCTCACCTCTTGGCACGTTTTCTTTTGTTTCCTAGAAGTGGTTAAAGGATGAGGGGGCCTAGGAGGGAGGAGAATAGAGGACAAAGGAAGGGATGATGTTCGTCCGCCCCTCTTAAGGTGACGGAGGATCTGCTGCATTTACTCTCACGGTGTCGTGCCAAGCTTTTACTGTTTGCCGTTTCGAGTATAGCGGGTCTCGCTTCAACGTCTATTTGTTGATTGTACATGCACCAGAAACCTCAAATGGACCTTTATTATCGTCATGATTTCCAATTTCCTAATGGCTTTCATTACTTGTTCCTACATATTTTGTCTCGGTGTTGATAAAAGCTCTACTGACTACGGCACCAAGCCTGAGGCCGCACAGCAACAACGCACATCAGAGGAAGAATGCCTTCTCTCGGAAAATCCGTCCTCATCACCGGCTGCTCAGCTGGAGGCATTGGCGCAGGCCTAGCCGAAGCCTTTCAGAAGAAGGGATATCATGTCTTCGCAACTGTACGGAACCCAGCCAAGGCTCCGCCGAATCTCTCCCAGGCACCTCACGTCACAATCCTTATACTTGATGTTCTGTCCGCAGAATCCATTGCTGCAGCAGTGGATAGCGTCACGACAGAGACCGGTGGTCGACTCGATGTCCTCGTCAATAACAGTGGCCAAGTCCTTGTTATGCCGGCGTTGGATCTGAACATCGACGACGGCCGCAAACTGTTCGACCTCAATTTCTTCGCCCCTCTAGCAGTGCTGCAAGCCTTCGCTCCTCTTCTTGTCGAGGCCCGAGGCTGCGTCGTCAATCACTCGTCTGCCGCCGGATATGTGCCCATGCCTTTCCTAAGTCAGTACCATATCTCCCCCTGATTTTCATGTCCAATTCAGTGTCGATGGGCTGATGTGGCTTCTCATCGCAAACCAGGCATGTATAACGCCTCCAAAGCCGCTCTCATCATGGCAAGCGACATATGGCGACGCGAGCTCGAGCCTCTCGGAGTCCGGACCCTCACCCTCATCACCACCAGTGTCAAGACCCGGGCCTTTGACAACGTGGAGATGCCCAAGGTCCCCGAGACTTCGTATTACTATGTGATCCGCGACTATGTCTACCGCCTCGCCGATGGCCACCTCCAAGATGGATCGCCGGATCCGCTGACATACGGCCTCAAGGTCGTAAGCGAGGTCGATAAAGGTACAGTAGGGGAAATTTGGGTGGGGAAAGATGCTGGTATGAACCACTGGGCATGGAAACTGTTACCAAAATCAGTGCTTGTAAGTTTTCGATGGTATAAACTGTTTCTTTGCTCCAATCACTTGCCTAATTACGAGGACTATAGGACTCCATGATAGACGGCTTTCTCAAGGTTTCCGCCGAGTTGGCCAAAGTCTCAGAAGCGATGAAGACTCGAAAATGATGCGGGTTTCTACATACGAAAATGATGTTTCGGTATATCTTATGATGGCACGGATACTAGCATGGCATTGATGTGTATTCATAGCCGCTTTGGCTACTGGTTGCTTCCTTTAGTCTCGAGAGACACATCACAATATGTGTCTAAGATAACTTCCATCATCATGCCCCTGTATCTACATACTGTTATAGAGGATCAATTCTAGTATAAGGCGGTTACATGTAGTTAGATTTTATTAGAGTTGATAAGCAAACCATCTCTCCTTTCTACAACCCACGGAGCTATCCTAATACTGATAATTAGCAGCCCCTTAGTTATATACACAGGGATACTTTCTGCAATACACTTTTGTTAAGTATGTTATCGTATAATATATTTAGGCCTAATAACCTTGAATATACTATTGATAACAAGTGAGACTTAAAGAAAACCCTTGTTTTTAATAAGACTTAGAACAATGCGTTTGGTAGGGACTATACTCGACTGTATCCTGCAGCGATGGACGATCCTATTGGGCCCCACTGCGCTCATCTACGTAGTTCTCGTCCATGCACTCCGCTACCGACGGTGCAAAAGCCTCCAGAAGAGATACAGTCCCGCTGGCCGAGAAGATTTTGGAATTTGACTAGTGAAGATGCTCAGGCTATTCTGAAAACACTGGCAGAGTTGGAGTTTCTAAAAATTTTACGGGTTCTCCATGGTTGTGGCTCTGTTTAGGGTAGGTAGACCGCGGCAGGAGCTCTAGATGCGCTCCACTGACTCCACCACTTACACATATGGCATACCAACCGTCTCGTCACTGTTAGTGGCTACCGGACAGCTCAAGAATACTGAGACCGCTTCGAAGTGCGCTGCAGATACTGGGGTGCTTCTCCGCGAGTTCGGACTGAACAAGCTAACCTCCGAAAGAGCTATCGAGGCTATAGCTCGCATGAGCTTTTTGTATTCGCTATATTAGAAGTCGGGTAAGATCTTAGATGATGATATGCTATACACGTTATCTATATTCGCACTGGAGCCTGCCAGGTGGATTGATGGATATGAGTGGCGGACTCTGACACCTGTGGAGATGTGTTTTTCCGGCACCTATTGGAAATGCATGGGTAATGTAATGCAAATACCCTATCCGAAGCTTCTATCTTCTACTAAGGGATGGGAAGATGGGCTGCGGTGGCTTGACGAGGTCAGAAATTGGGAGCGAGGCTTACGAAGAGAAACATATGGTTCCGGCCACTACAAACAAGCAGCTTGCGGATGTCCAGCTGCATGGTCTGCTGCACAATTGGTCGTCTAAGTACCGCAATCCTTGTAAGAAGATGGTTACAGTTCTCCTTGGAGAGCGATTACGAGAAGCCATGATGTACCCTGAATCTCCTGCCATCTATCGCCATATAGTCAACGGCGCGCTTGACGGCCAAAGACTGATACTTCGCCATCTCGCTCTACCTCGACCAGAGTTCGTGCGCAATCACTGGATCAAAGCCGGAACTGACAGTCGAAATAGAAGATATTGGTTATTCAACTATCTGGCACATCCTTGGTACGTCAAACCCACCATCGTAAGACGTTGGGGACCAGGCGCTTGGATAACGCGACTTCTCAGTTTCGAACTTCTAGGAGACGATGGCGACAAGTACTCCCCGGATGGTTACACTTTCGCCGAGATTGGGCCTCAGTCACTTAGCGGCAATGGAGTCAAAGAAATGGAGGACACCCGTGCTCGCTTGGTGCAGCAGAGGAGGGGAGGCTGTCCCTTCAGCACCCAGTAGTACACAGGATGTGACCTCTTGAAAAGATTGGCAGATTGTGCACGGGGCGAGATGGGGCGCACAGTAACCAGTGGCCGTCCACCGAATCCCTGATCTGCCCCTTGACTTGGAGATACACATAACGATTAAGCACGCAAGGCTGACTGTAAGTCGGTTCTCGACCATGAAAGGTCAGGTTTCACATGTGAGTGTGACTGCAATGCGACTCCAGTGTTCCATATCCTTATCAATATATGCAAGCCACAATAATCCTCGCCAATGGCAGATTGGTAGTAATCCTGTAAGCGCCCCGTTTTTGTACCATACTGGCTAGTTGCCTTTTGTTTTGCAATGCGCTTTTCAGCCTCACGCTGTTTCTCATATTAAGGGTGCTGAGCCTTCGGTCACAGCTTCGATGCTCGAAAATGCCGTACAGACTGCGCACGCCTGATAGCTATATTTAAAAGACAGGGAACTGAATGCTCATCGGAGAATTGCATTACCTCCAAAGTGATGAGCTAAAATCAGTATGCGTCAGCGGCGACTTCATACCTGAAAGGAGTTCTGCGTAGAGTGGCGAAAGCCTGGTAGCAGCTCCTCCGTCGGCCAGCTATTATGCCGCTCATGATTCTCTGGATTACCACAATCGAAATTCTCTTTCATGCACATCCCATCGCGAACCTTCTCGTTTCATATACCCGAGTACCCGGGGTTATATGATAGAGAAGATGGACGGATTGACCCCTTCCCGGACTCTAAAAGGGCGAAAAGACGTTTGCTCTGTAATTCGCGGTCGAATCAGCATTTAGAGCTACCGACGCGAAGGTATTACAGCTAGGAGTGATTCGACTCACCTATTAGAAACACTCGTCTACCTTATGCTGCTCAATACCATGGTTGTAAAGCTGAATGAAGCCCACCGGGCCTAGAGCCTCGTCGATTTCAGAGGCAATCCGCTGGCGGTCGCCAGCAGAGCCATAAAGGAAGGGTTTAAGATCGAAATACGGGACAGTTGGACGCATCCGAGCAAGACTAAAGCTCCTCGCGAATCGCAAGGGTATTGATAATGGCATGTTGCAATGATGTTGCAGCAAGGAGGTGGATGGGGAGACTCAGCAATACACGCAGCGTGTGGAAAATGACGTATATATTATATATACCACGAATTTAAGATCGAAGACTACCGTTTTTAATTAGGAAAGGTAGTAGGGCCGCTTTTAGAGCGAGTAACGAGGGAGTAAGAGGGAGTATAGAGGGAACGGGGGAGTACGGGGAAGCAAGGGGGCTTAGCAAGGGAGCAAAAGAGATGGAGTACAAAGAAGCCGAAAGCGGTAAGCTTACAGTATTGCACCCCTGCTCCTTCAATTGACAACCTCTGTTCCTGAGGGTAGTTGAAATGCATGCTACTTGGTGGCGACTGGTGTATCTTCTCGAAGTCGTCGCCACCTGGTGATATCGTCCAGCCTTGCTCCGTCCGGATTTTTTTGAGAATGTGCTTGTTTGTTCGTCGTCAAAGCTATTAATACGCGGAAGCTTCTCGCCTTGCCATAGCAGACGGTCGGGGAAGACAAGCCCGCGCTCAACCTCTAGCGCTCCTGAACACGAGGTTGAGTATAGTAATGGAATTGCAGGATTTCTGTAACCATGCTCCAGCAGCTCCACCTATTACAATCTCGAATTGAATGCAGGCAGGCTTACCGTAAGAATGTGCGCGTATCACCAGCGACGCCACCCTCCATCACGGGATAAGTGCTTCCTGCCGCGACTCACTCAATAACATGCTCACTTCACCTAAAGCCTTGGGGCGACTGAGCGATTGGGCATGTGGCAGCCACGTTCTCGGTCGCAGCGGTGGAGGCTTACCCTGACCGGAAGATCTACGCGAACACATGTTTCGAAAGGATGCGCTCTTCATGAGCCTTCCTCCATTGACCGGCGAACATTGCACATGATTACGTACCTGTTGCAGATTAGATCGGAGCCTGCAAGGGGCAGCGAGGCTGGCGCTTAACTATACATTCGGCCATCCTATGATAACCCCAGGAGGGGCACCCTCAGAGGAATCGGCGAAGCAGGCTGATATAAGAACTGCAGGGTACTGCGGCCATACTCGTGTAATTACTTGCTTGATTGAGAAGAAAGAACTATTAGTAGGAGTGTTGGATGAAGACTCGGGATTATACATAAGGCTGTAGTCCATGCCAAGCATATAGAATAGGGCTGAAACAGATATCCAACAAATTATAACTGCTGCGCTTAGGTATCATAACGTTACATAATTAGGTCACACAGGTTGTTGGAGTTGACACAAAGCAGCTCAAGCTGAAGGCTGTGGAGCCGTCCAAGATTAGACAGGTCACTTCGAAGGACAGCTCAAAGATCGTTTGTGTGCGAGGATCCAAGTGCTGTTGACATTTTAGCAGTGCCGAGATTTTTGGCCCTCCCCCCCCCTTCCCCCCCACCCCCTCCCCCTCTGAGTCTCCTGAATGGTTTTTCATCTTGAAAAGATTACTATAAAAGTCTCACTGCTCCTCATAGACGTTCTTTTTACCGTCATGTTTCCTTTCATTTCAATATTCGTTTTCCCTTGAAGCAGAAATTTTTGCATTACAGATCTACTCTCCCACGATGAGCAATATTCCGAGTTCACCTAGCGCCTGCGCGGCTTGTAACCAACCAGTCAGTTGTGATTTCTCTTTCTACGCTTATGCGACGAACCTTCAACCGAATCAAAAACTCGCTCCAGATAACGAGATAAGTGGACGCTCGGTATCGTCATTCCTGCCTTTTCACAATGTACTTGGAACATGCAGCTTATTCAGGCAGATCTCTCGTGCTTTTATAATCACCGCCATTCTCTCCATCGTCATGGTATTCCTGCTTCTAGTCGACGAGGCGCGTCTTTTGAAACGTTCCCGCGGTCCGCCTCAATATACCAAATCAGAGTAAGCATATGTCTCCATCTTGAAGCGTCGGATCCTTACATCCTCCAGGGAAAAAGAGAACAGAAAGCTCAAACACGGTGCCGAATCGCTCCTCCACACCTTGAGCGATCAACAAATCGTCACCGGGATAGCACTTATTATTGCAACGGAAAAGAAAGCCTGTCAGATATCTGCCTACCACTACAATCTCGTCTGTGTGATGATGTTGATGTCGATGATCACACACCTTAACAACATGATTAACATAACCCAGTTCTTTCGAAAGGGGTACTTAGTCGGCTCACTGCGCTTCATCTCCATATCTGCGACCATGGTTTACACCGGCATCCTTTTTCAAAGCCGGAACACCCCATGGTTTCCTCGTGATGCTGGTACGCTCTCGATCCTCCCCGCGGCATGCTTTGAGAACAAGAATGGTAGCCAAGGCTTAGGCTTCCACCAGTACATCAGTGATGTGACGTCCAACAAGACCATGGCGGCCGACCGGCTGGCAGGTGGATTCACTCAGTATATGATTCTTTCTACCTTCTGTGTCTTTGCTATCGTAATGCTCGGGATCTACTCTTTGGAGCCGTGTCTTGGATCCCCACCGGGACAAGGAAGGCGCTGGGTGTCTTTGGGACTTCGTGTCCTCTCTACATTCATAACGTCCATGATCGTCATCTACGCAGTCGTGAAGTACACACAATTAAGGAACAATATGGAAGTGGAGAAGTGGTATCAAGTGGGACAGAAGGATACCTGGACCTTTAGCCAGCTCCTTCCGTATGTGCTGTTAGGTTCTTCAGGCATTGCAGTGATGAAGGCTTTGGACGGTATGTCCTATCTCCATTCAATGAAAGTGAGGCAACATCTGAATCTAACCACCTCTGCAGAGACTATTGGTGGGCCCCGTGGCTCGCGCCATAACAAAGGACGAAAAGAGGTCAAAGCGGACGACGAATATTTTTCTGCTACATTGCGGCTTAAGCGCACATTCGACGAAGGGATGCAATATTGAAGAGCTCTACGGAGAGCGCAAAGCGTACGGTCAATCCTTTCTATGGTAACTAGAAACCAAGAAGTAATCAGAGAGGAACACTGGGGAGCAAGAAGGGAGCATAGCGTTGTATCGGAGAGTATAAGGAGATTATGAGCAAGCAGCGAGGGAGCATGAAGGAGCATATAATGATTAGACGCATTGGATGTTACCGAGACGTCTGCCCAATTGGTATATATGATGATATATATATATTCCACACCTCTTCTTACTTCCTACAGTCCACTCCGGTCACTAACAGAGAAAACAATCATCCTCATCTCAAGACGCAGCTACACTCAAGGCCGCGTAATATTCGTGAGAGGAATCACGAACAAGAAGTGTCTGACAGATCTTTGTTATGGGAACTGCAAATCGCAGCACCGTATTTCCGAATGCTCCTTCAACCCGGGAGTAATTGTAGATTGCTTTCTGAGCATCTTTCTCTTATCAAGATACTTTGTCGCTCAAGAACAGTACCCGAGATCTTTTATCGCAAGGGCGATCATATGATCGAATCGGTAGCGAGCGAAGTGGGAAGGTAGCGAAGAACGGCTCTGGCATCTTTGGCCATTGTCGATTGATTTTCTTCCATTGGTAGCAGTTCGCGCCGTCACTAAGGATTCTGATATGGCTGGAGAGCTTTTTCGAAGAGAGTGATAGGGAGGCTTGAATGCGAACATTTCGCTTGAAATGTCATCGTCAACGTCACTGAGACGATCTTCCTCACGGATTAGTCATGGTTAACCAATCCTCTGACAAGCATCTTCGGTAGCGTCGGCTGACAGGACGCTCCTTCAGTTTCATGGCTGCCACCGCCTCCCGTCCTCTGAATTCTCCCCTGGCTCCTGTTGTTCATTTTCGTATTTCCTTGTAAGCTCTCTAGTCTTCCTGTATAAATCCGAGCTCAAATTCCAAATCTGTCATCATGCCTTTTTCACGAAGGTAAATTCAGCAAACTCTACATATACATATTCAGTCTCTCCATTCAATTCTCACTTCGCATTGACACAGAAACGGCGCTGCATCCCCTTACTCAACTACTACCAACACTATATTATCCGAACTGGTCATGTCACATAATTTACACCACTACCGGGCTACTCAACGCCTCTCATCGAAATGCTGCAATAAGTCATCTGAAAGCATTCTGAACTCACCCGCTTCGGGTTGTTGTAAAGGTACTGGAGTTCGCGGAGGTTGAGCTGAGCTTGCCTTGCCGGATTGCATTGTACACCGGTACTACTGTACCTGAGAGAGACCTCGAGAACGCCACAGCCAACAACACTATCACCAAGGGATGATTTCAAGATTGACTATAAGCCACAGCGCTGGAAAATTGCAGCATCAAGTCTATTGACGCCGCTTTCATGGCGTACCTCGCTTCTGGCTCGGCAGCCACAAGAATAAATGTGCTCTGATGTTTACTGGGATATGTTTATCAAGCTTAAGTCATATCTAACCAGTTACCCTCCCTTCGTTTCAGACTCTATATATATGATATACTCACTCTATTGATATTGCTGCTACGAAGAGTCCAAGACATCAGACAACCATCTCTTCAGCTCACCTTTGAATGATAATGGGTGGCATGAATCGTGCCTCCCGAAAGCTCATTTATCCATATTGTGAATTACTTGAAGATATGGAATTGCCATGTAAGAAGCAGTGCACCTCAGCAGGTCCGAGCGGAAATTCAGGTGGGAACGGTGGTGGCTTACATGCATCGAATCTGTCGGAGCGTTGACAAAGACAACGAGTGTGTGAAAAATAGAAGGACGGGAAAGTCCCAACGATGTTCGACCGACTACGACGAAAAAAGCCTGGTGGCAATAAGGCGTCACATGGGAAGGGCAAGGGAGCTGCGAGGGCGGGAGGACAACGAAAACCAGCACACACGATGGCACTTCGTGGGCGGGAAGATTCAGGCGAAGCATGTGACCATGATCTTCGGTTGTCGCAGCTCGCAGAGAAGGTATTCAAACACATAGAAGCCTGGTCCATTGAGGACGCGATACTTACAAGAGGAAAAATGGTGGCACGTATGATATTCGATACCTAACCAAAGTAAAATACTACTGGTATCGGGGAGTTTACCTCTTCACGTGCTCAGGAGTATCTCGCACGGAGTTGGAGATTATATCACTCTGGAGATACCAAGATGGATCAATCGACTGCGCGAGATCAGATTCAGTCAGCCTGAGAAGGCTGTATATATATACGGTATTGATATGCACTGGCAAGTATCGATGAATTAAGACAATCGGAGAAGGGAGAGCATGGTACTTGACAACATATTATCGCCGCTAGGGGCCTAGCGTGCCGTGAGGAGGTCCTCGAATATGTTCTTTTCACTGATTCAACCCCGTTCTTTTGGATTCCAAGTTCATAGAGGACAAAGCCAACTACGGGGCCTGGCATGATTCCTTGCAGGACTTGCTTCTTGAAGGGTTTGGATGATTGCGATCGAGGTGATGCTCCCCCTTGTCCTCGTTGCGCTAATAGCCATCATGGCATTGACCGTTAGATGGAGGTATGCTCATCACACTCAGGCTCTGCAACGTCGCAAACACTCATTGCAACAGGATCCGCTTCCCTTTCAGAGGAAGGCAAAATCCGTGGCGCCGTTGCTAGAACTGATTAGGCGGCTGCGTATTTGGCTAGGAGAAAGATGACCGGCAAACAGATAACCCGATGGCGGGAGGCCCATCTCTCTTTCTGGGGAAATCTAAGAGGACGAGATCTATACGTCTTCATCTTACGAATGGGTGATGGGTATGAGAGAGGAGCATACCAAGGGGTTCCTGGATAGGTTGATCACGTAATCGTGGAAAGCCAACGGGCAGACAGTGGCTCCGGGCAATTCTGCTCACAACAAATGTTCTAGCATTAGACCCTTGAATCCTAGTCGTTACTTCAGGATTCCGTAACTCAGGAACCTACGCAGAACACAGTCTGCATCGAAAATAGCCGAGATCTGTGATGTACGTGGTAAAAGATGTTCAATATATCATCATCCATACAACTTGAGATGTTCGGACGTGACCCGAGAGTAGCGCACGGTTATCGTTCCATATGATCGAAACCTAAGCCATAAAGATCAACGTCATGATTGGTGATAACGTTGGTCTTGTGGTCGCGCAAATGGCCTACGACTGGCAAGCATCCGTTCAAAGTGATCTTTGGCAGGTACTTCAGAGATTGAGGCTCTTTGAATCATGCGGCTGATGTGCTTGAATTGTTGTGTGGTTCTGGAAAAGTGCGTTCGAAGAAACGAGGCTTGAGAGCAAAAACTAAGTTGACAAATATATCGATCCAGTCTAGCTATTCAATGACATGGAACATGCAGGATAAGGTAAAACCCACCAAGGTCGGCGATTGTGCAAAAGACCCTAGTACCCATTTCCGCATAACATTGGACGCGTCCACGATACCGCTAGACACGAATGATCTTCGGAAGCAACATTGAAGAGGAGACGTACGGCAAAGGCATTGACATCATTTCCGATCGTAATTCTAGCAGCGTAGTCTCAGGGCGCACTAAGCCACCCTCAAGGCTTTCTGGTATGGCCGATATGAAGGTGCACTTGACATGTATCCCCAGGGTTCTGCTTGACCGGTCGATTACGGATGTCTTACCTTTCCAGGGGAAAAATACGTGCGCGTTAGATATCTATCTAGTAATAGGTCGTTCGATGCTTGTCGGATTGAATGGCTGCGATCAGATGCCGCCCTCCAAACTAAGTCATCTGGTGAGCACGCGACCTTTGGCCAAGTGGATAAGGGCCACCATTTCCCGTCCCTGGCCTGGGAAGAAGATATGACAGCTAAGTTCCACTTTAAATTTACTACTATCGGCTCCAATGAATGGGGACATACTGGCCGCTAGGGACCAGGAATTTTGACGGCGGAGACAGAACATCGACAAATGCAGTGTCCGGCCTCAGGGTAGCATTGATAGCTTTTGCATGACGGATGCGGACCAGTCCCGACCGGTTTTGGCACTTGACTGGCAAGATTCGTCATAGGTGCTACGATCTTGACGCACCTATATATATATCAAATTAGAGGAAAGTGATATAGCGGAAATTGCCTATCCATAGGGTCAAAGATGGAACTCATCTCCTAGAGGCCAACGATATTGATCTTTCGACTTTTTGTAATCCCAGACAATAATTTACTACCTTCTTCGAGACAAGGTTATGCTTGCGTCGCTGTCCGAACCTGCTACTCTCATCAGATGGCTATGCAAAAGCCCCATCGGTTCCACCTCCATCATTGAAGGCATCGAAACGTCCAGTAACTTCAGTTCCTTCTATATAACCTCGAAGCTCGCCTCGTCAAGAGCTATCGGGAATGGTATTGCATCCTATCCGTGGCCCTTACCGGTCTGCCAATTCTGATTGCTAGCAGCGCATACATCTTAAAGTGAATACGTTGAGACCACCGACGACGTTTTGGAGACAATCCATGAGACTTGGCGTGTCTATATGTATCAACATCGTCCACATCAATATTTCCAGGACGCCTTCAACACGTGTGTCTGATCCCATTGGTAGAGATATAGCGGCTCACCGTTTCTTCATACTACTCAGAGGGTACCTGGAGAGAGTTTGATAGTGCACTGGCTTGGAATTATATGGGTGCCATTGTTAGATTAGATATTCTAATTGGCCAAACCTTCACTTCTCTCGGAGAGAAGACGCCACTAAGTGGATGCTGTATTAGATGTTACGATATAAACCACGAAGTGGTTATAGTAGAAATTTCAACCTTCTAGAAATGATCAATAGGAAGTCTTGAAGCCAAACGGCCGTGGATGGGTACACAGTAGGTAATTTAAATGTCGGACTCTAAGACACGTCTCCTGGGGTAGGTCGATTCTGCATTGTTCTTGCTGCATGCTCGGGTCAATAAAGGGCTAGAGATAGTAAGTGACTTCACAACTAGTCACCAAGCGGATCGACGTATTAAGTTCTCTAGCAGCGGTAGGATCATATGCAGTGGTACTTCTTCATGCCATGTTTACATTCCATTCTTTATGGGGAGATGATTCCCTAAGACCAAGCTTTGTGACGATTTGATGTATATGTCACATATGGCTATGATTATCCATGCCGCAGACGCGCTGTGGCATGATGCAACTTGCATTAAGTAATCTTGCCGAAGTCATGTAATTCGTGAGCGAGCCACGGACACCTGGAGAAGCCCGTCTCTGACTTCGACTGCCGTGAACATATATTCCAATACTCTTGACATTCATCCAGAAGACGACGTACTAACACTGAGCCCTCGTACTGCAGACAATTATTATGATTAAGAGAGCCATATCGGTATGGTCAAGCAGGTAGATGTTTGATGATTCAATTGAGGTACTGGTACTCCGATGGTAAAGGCTGCATTGCTCAAGACAATTGCATACTCTATCATCCATGAAAGGTCAGTGATAGGACAGTGTATGTATGATAACGCCAATAGTAAGATAATGGTCGACACATTGGAATAGTGTGTGAGTGGAGTTAGCATGATCGCCGTGGCGACGGAGCTGCCAAGGCCCTACTCTATGCTAGGGCTAGCGTTAATTTTAGGCCAATCAGATGATACCTGCAGCTACTTCTACGCATTTGTACAAGTCGCTGGACCTCCTGTATCATTCATCCAGCTCAAGAGCAGGCAGTGCAAAGAGCATTCGTCTCAAGCTGAACCCTATTATTAAGGCTGCGCGCAGCAGTTCATTGGCGACCCAGGCGCTCTCCAGCCTTGTCCGCATGCTCCTCATGCTCCGCCTCCAAGGTTGAACGTTGGACTTTCCAGACTATGCAGGAAACCAGCCAGTAACCACCATGTTCCCTTTGGCCAACACACGTCCGCGACTGTCAGCGAATGACATCCTCCATCGCTCTCAGGGTGTTCCTCGTTATGCCTTGCATGGCCTCTGCTCAGCACGGCGCGCGCGTCTGCGCCTTCTTCAAGCCCCCCGAGCTCGGCCACCCGTCCACCATACGGGTGTGTGCTACGTTAGCATAGCCATGATAGAGAGGACTGAAGAAGTCATATATCCCAGATTCCATGGTCCGGCCATCTTTCGTCTCTCAGAAATCGAGGCTCTGGTCGTACAAGCTTAGCCGTTTCGGGCTCACCGGCCAGAGGGGACGGCCATTCCGTGGCCATGGCCAGGGCGTAGCATGACCGGCCAGTCTTTGTCTTTAGGCAGCATTAAGATAGCTAGGTCTGAAGATTCACCGGGTGTTTTGCGTAATGGACTGCGTCTTTGTATTTGTATATATATTCCTGAGGCACACGTTTCCTACATTTCTTTTTCATCCTACTTATATCAACATTCAGCGTACGCATACAATACCACTGCATGATTTTCATCTGAGTACATACGTAAAGACTATTCTCCTTCAAGCAATATCATCAGTCTATACGATCCTCTGCTACAGTCTCAATCCTGCTTTCATCTCACATCTCCGTCAGCTTTTTTCGACAAGCATTGGGGTTGCCTGTCCTTCTTTGACCAAGATCCAACCCTAAACCATCCTTTAACTACGCACCGCGGATCCCGATCACCTTCAACTCCACCTCTACCTCCGTCCCTCCCACCCAAGCCAATCACCACCAACACCCCACACCTCCCACACACCACAACATCCACAATGTCAGACAGAGGCTACCACTCAAGCGGCTCCAGCCGCCCCTCCACCCCCTCCCCCCGAAGCAGCAAAAGCTACCTCGAACCACTCTCGATCCACAGAGGTACTATCCTTCCCACTGCTTCACCGCTTCACCGCATCAACCCCCAACTAATCATCTTCCCAGAACCCAAACAACAACATTATCATCAACAACAGCAGCAGAAAACTCCAACCTACCCCCCCGCCTACCCAACCACCTACCTCTCCCCTCCCCGCACCACCTCCATCCACCCCCGCAACCCCACCCCAACAACCCAAACCCGCTCTCAAGATCCATATCCCCCGCACCACACCAGCAATCCAAAATCATACCTAAAGCCACTCTCAATCCATCAATCCGACCGAAATCCCTACACCCCCCGCGATGCCGATATCCAGAGCGACAAGCGACAGGACTCGCGTTATTATACGAATAGCTTCTTGGAGAGCGGGAGTGATGGTAGAGGTAGGGATTCGAGAAAGGATTCGTACCCGTCGAGGAAGGATGCGGATGCACGATACTATCCCAATTCCTCTTATAGATGAAGGTAGATAGTCTTGGTTTTCTTGATTGGGTAGCGCCTGTCGTTGGTTGTTGCTAGAATATTGCGCTATAGTAGTCGATGGGCTCACGCCTTTATGTTTATCCTTTTGTATCTGTATTGTGGATGGGAATATTGGGGAGGGTGTGTGATCGTTGGATGAGGGGACTTGGATGGTGTGTGTGTGATTTTCAGGGTTGAGATTCTTCTTTGTATGCTACACAACACTGTATATGAAGCATGTTAGCGTATGATGGAATGTTCTGTTTCAATCCTTTCCTTCATGTTATTTTTGTTGTATGTCATAGCAGTATGTGTACGATTATAGAAAATCACGGGGTTGCAAAACCTGTCTCTATCAATGGTCGTCCTCGTTCTATCATTTTATATCCGTTGGAAAATCGTCACTAAGCTGTACGGTATGTTGCAGAGCGCCTCATCCTCGAATGCAATTTCTGAAGAGGCTATGACAGCCAGGATATAAATACGTGAGTCGTCCTTGAGTGGACCATGACCCATGGATCTTCCAATCCAAAGACGAAGCTATACAACATATTGCCTCTCCGCCTCCATTCGCGCTCCGTGTCACTAATTGCGAATGTCAAGCCTCCACGTCTATAATCTGCAATCGGCCATTCCACTCTAGCGTATTGAGAAAACCGTCACGTGATAATATCGGGTACTCGAAAATTCTGCTTGACATCTCACGACGTCCCACCAATGCTATAGGCTCAATTGACCCTCCAAGATTCCTGCGGATCTTGAAGCAGATCTCAAGAGACTGTTAGTCTAGCTGCTATACTATCACCTGTCATCGGTCATTCAACATCGCTTCCATGAGAATGGTCTACGATGCCTACTGGGTCCCGCACCTGATGTATTCAATTGCTGCTCTGGGTCCCTGTATAGAGTTGCGGGATGCTTGTTGCTATCGAAGACAAAATTGATTCTGGTATAAGAAGTCTTTCTCATAAGAGGGCTACAAAGGGGTGGGACACTTATGTGATTTCGATCGATGAATATCGTATATTTGGTGTGTTGTGTACTTCCAATAATTTGTTGATGCCTGTACAGGAGAGGTTTCTATTATCGCATCATCGAGACTAGTCTTTCTCTAGGAGCTTAGGACGATGTACACGGACTTCGTCATTATACTTGTACAGTTACAGCTCAATAGGAGGCTTCAAGCTACCCCATAGGGTCCTTTTTGAAAAACAAGACTTGGGTGAGTCAGTTATCAAGTCCTTGGACAGTCCTTGCACACCTGGATAATGCTTCATATGCGAAATGTACGCAACGTCCGTGACTCTTCTCGGAGTAATTCGATAGCTACTATTAGTTACCGTCATCGTAGGTAACGAATAAACTCCTAAGGCTTGCCAATCGCTTAACCCCTCTCCACCAAGCGATTGCAACTATCATTACCGCTACCAGCCACTCCTGATATCCTACCACAAGCAGCTGTTCCGTTGGTACCGACTGGCAAGCTCAGCTTCGGACGGTGAGAGTCCCACCAATCAGGAGCATGGTCTCCACGATACATATGTTCGAGAGAAGTAGCAAGGAAATCAGCCCGCTTCTCCAATATCGTTCGTTCTGCAGTTCCACTAGGGTGCATTGAGGCAGCGATATCGAGTTTTTCTCTAATGAGACCTCCTACAAACGGATCTTGATTGCCAGGATTGAACCACGGATCATCTTCTTTACGCCTCCAAATCGACAGTGTCCAAAACGCTGTTTTCGCAGCTTCAATCACGTGTCAGTACAACCAAATGCAGAAAAGACATCGCCGCACTCACGAAAGTCATCATTGAAATCAGTGAATGGGTCGGTTACGAAGTCCGTTAAAGCATGAATGCCTTTGGTTATATACCCGCCCTGATGTTCCCCAACGACGCACTGGTCGAGGACCCGCGCCGCCATGGAGCGAATTTCATCGGGCACGAACTGAATACGCCCAACATGGAAGGCGCCAAGGCCCGATAATTCGAAATGAATCTCACAATTCCCTGTCATATGCCACCTTAGAAAACGGTTTTCAAGATTGTATATGATGTTGCTAGATGACGAAGACTAACCACTTGCTATAACTAACGGCACGCCAGGTGGAGTATGGCTTGGGTACAAATGGGTGATGAACGTGACTGGAGTCGCGCCACTTGGTAGCTTGTCGTATGCAGAACGGCAATCAGCTAAGTTGGGTAAATTCGCTTGCCAGCCAGAGTACCAGGCATTGCACAGTGATAAATCTGGATATAGCGGTGCTGCTGAAATGAAAGCCATCTGAGCGATGGATATGCCGCCGGGAGGATCAAGATTGTGGGACAATAACGTCGATAAATAAGAACAGCCGTTACTCTTGGATGAGATCGTTCTTTTCGCGCATAGATCGCATCTTCTTTCGCTATATATCCGAAGACGCCCTACTACTTGCGCAGCATTGGAGAGCTCGAATAAGCGACCATGTCTCACGATCGTTAATGGAAGTAAGCAGACTCACCAACTCAGCCACATAAATAAATGCGCAGAGGATCAGAAAAGCAACACTTTCGTTGATAATGGGTTGTACTCAGCTCGAGAAAGGACCATACACCTGTCGTGCTTACAATATTCGCTCCTTCAACAACTTCTTGTGAACATCAGCATTTATGACTAGGTAGTACTAGTGTATTGCTATATGGTATGCTTTGAGAAACGTTTTGGAGGCATGGAAGTAAGGAGGCAAGGAAGATATCAACGACTTGGGGACCTTCGGCATGCGATTCATTGTAGGCTTCGCAAATCATCAACGAAGAATAGATGGGAAAACAGAAAGAACGATGCAAGGAAAAAATCTGTTGATCTAGTATACTATTGGGCTTATGATCCCGATCATCTGTGACTTACCATCGTAAGTCGTTCACCAAATTTAAAAAGAAATCGGGTGCCTACAAAGTCTCACTTGCAAAACATGTTGGAAACCAAAGAAGTCCGGTGATAGTGGTGGTCGATGTAGCACACATATCAACGAACTTGTCAAAAGTAGGCAAATTATGCTACAGCGCCGGGAACAGAGCGATCTGCACCGGTTGTAGTCGATGCACAACCAGACCCTTGACAGGACACAGTTACGTCTTAGATTATCACTTCGATTCAGATGCCGTGAGCCGGGACCGATTCGTTACAATCTATTCTCTTCCAGAGACTCTATCTGGGCAGAACATCAGGCTATGAGTCCGGATTCGAAAGGGGTAAACCTGACAGGGACGGAAAATCAGATCTTACCCAATTAAAGCTCTTTACAGCTTGCAACAAGCTTGCCAGCAGATGTTCGACGAGATTGGGAATCAATTAAGCAGGGCTGTGCCAGTGGAGACCAATCATCGATGACATTTTGCCTCAATCTGAGGATATATTCATATTTTCATGACTGCGAGTTCGATTTTCAAGGCTTACATGAAAGAGTGCAAGTAAAGTGCCAATAGAAGGACCTGACGACTCAGTAAAAGAGGAAGAACAAACGGTATTCTTTCAAGTCGCCTCCATTACAGGCCATGAAGCCATCACAACCGCCTTGGAGAGGTGACGCCGACATGGCGTAATCATCGCAAGGGATCGCTGTCTAACCTACAGTCGCCCGTAATAGAGTCGAAGGAGAATCAGCTTTTGAGCCACCCTAAGCTAAGATGTAGAGAAATCAAGAGGCTGATATCAATGAAATGAAAATATTCTTGAATGGTATGCTAAGCAAAAGTCATCGAAGGGGGCTCGGAATAGAGTTCACTGACAGACTGATGAAAAAAATCACGTTGGAAATTATGAGTGAAAGGCCAAAATGTACCCCGAGAGGATTCAAGTGAGATGAAGGACACCCAAAATATGTTGCCGTCTACTCTTCCACCACCTCGATTCGAGCTCAGACACGTAACTTACGACCTCTATCAAGCTCAACATGGCCAATGCTGGGATCATGCCAATCCCAGATGGGCACATCGGTCATACTCAGTGGCTAACACTCATGTGATTGTATGTATTCAAAAGTGCCTCCGCAGGTCTTTTCTATTTCTTGGCAATAGGATCACCGAACGATACTCTGGTACTATTGTGTGGTTCTATGTATGTACCGATTAGGTAGCTTCGGGAGGATGGTATAGGATAACTGACTATCTACAGTGATGAATACTGAACTCGACTGATGGCATGCATTCGACAACGGTTGCATTGAGTTTCTTTCTCTTTAGTACAGAAGGGCGCCGGGAAGTGATCTCTGTAGCTTCATGATCGTCTCTCGTATCCATACCGTCTGTACTGTTACCAGATTTACAGGGGCTGAATTGTCATACTTCATATCAGTCGACACCGTCTCCGAGACTCCATGGAAGGTAAGATCCTATCCTAGACCCGAATTCCCAGCTTTTCGCTGAGTTGATTGGATTCTTGCACGCGGGTATATTATCCGCCTCTTCGCATGTACCAGAGCACCGGGCACATGGTGGCACGCAGCGCATATAGCGAATCGTGGCGCAACTCGTCACGTTGGGATGGAAATCTAACAGCATGCATCGACTCTCTCTTGGAACTGTGAATCTTACCGTGAATGCTCCTCGTTTACAATGCGCACCTCCCTGTTGTGGTTCTTGCTCTACCTGTCAGCTCAGACCGCTACCTCTTTGTCACCACCAGCTTCGATACCATCTCTTGATGTCTTGAGTCTGCCTCCGAATAATGGCGTCCACGCGTCGAACATTTCGCATTTTGCAAACGTCACCGACATAGCATTTCTACCCTACAAGTTCCACGTCCCCGACACGCGAATCTACCTACACCTCGGTTTCGGCCTTCGCCGTCGTCCCCTCGACCCTGTGAAGATGGGTAGTCTGATCGCGGTCGCCGAAGATTTCGTGAATCAGGGCGTAGAGGCAGTGGGGCGACAAAGCACATATCCTCCAACAGTCGACGGCTGGCAGAGATTCGCGTACGACCTTGGGGATGGTATCGAATTGTGGGTCGAGAACCTCGCACCTGGATTGTTCTGGAGGTGGGGTAGTCTGAAGGATGTCCTGGAGGGAATGCGATTGTACTTGATCGAGGGGATGAGGTTTCGGCGGACTTATCTCAATTTTGCGTGAGTGTTGCACTGTAGTTCCATTCCAGAGGGAAAGCTGTGGGTTGGAAACGGAGATGGATACGCGCTAACTCTGATACTAGGTATGGAGATGGATGGAATTCAAAAGTAGCGCTTGGGACTGCATACATAGGATCGAGCGATACCATCAGTACAGAATAGGAGGGAGTAGATTCCGGAGGATTATATGGATTGTGGGAGCACCTTGTCCCATTTCCCTCCTTTGTCGTAGGCTTCGATGGCTGCCTCCGCCTCAGAGCTGGATTTAACCCAAGGTAAGTGGCAAAGATGTTTGAATAATGATAGACTCCGAATGTAGAGATGAAGTAAAGCATTGTTGCTACTTAAAGTACTCAATCCCCTACAAATGAACAGCCGCGCGGCGCCCGAAACCGAAGTTCCAAGCGAGCTGTCAATCCTACAAACTACCTACAAGCCTCCAACAATCCCAAATACAACATCATTGAACCTCACACTGTTTACCTCCCCTTCCCCTTCCCCCTCCATCTCAATTCTCCTCAAATCACTACCACCACCACTACCCGCAACGATGCGTCTCCCCACCTCCCTCGCCGCAGCTGCTTTCCTCCTCCCCCTCTCGGCACTGGCAGCAGAGGTCACGACAGAATACACAGTCCGGAACACATGCGAGCGGAAGACGCAGCGTGGAGATGCTGTACGTCTCCCATCCCATATTCCCCTACCCTCTCCAACCCATTCCGCATCCCCCAACCTCTTCCTCCCCCTCCCCCCACCCTTCCCGCACAACCTCTCCTCCATCTAACCCCCACCCCCCGCCCACAGATACAAGTCCACTACCGCGGCACCCTCGCCGCCGACGGCACCGAATTCGACACCTCCTACACCCGCGGCCAACCCCTCAGCTTCACCGTCGGCAAGGGCCAAGTGATCAAAGGCTGGGACGAGGGACTGCTGGAGATGTGTATCGGCGACAAGCGGGTGTTGACGATCCCGCCGGCGTTTGGGTATGGGGATCGGGCTATGGGGCCGATACCGGCGGGGAGCACGCTGGTGTTTGAGACGGAGTTGGTGGGGATTGAGGGGGTGGGGAGGGATGAGTTGTGATGGTCTGTGGATGGATGGATGGATATTTGAGTGTGGAAGGGGGAGGGTGGCAGGAGGGGAATTGGGGTAGAGGGAGGGGGGGATAAGGGGTTGATGGATGTGGAGACATGGAATTTGGGGGTGAAGATCCGGTCGTATATTGTATGTGAAAGCAGGGTATCTTACAAATGCAATAGATCGTCTATGTCGTCAAAGAAATTCATGATCGCGCGCTCGCTCGCTCGCAAATGCCGTGGAGATGGTCGGAACAAGTGCAGTCTCCTCTGTGCTAGTCCATCTCGTCCATCTGACTCTCCCCTTCCTCTCTATCGGCCTGCGCCTCATTTTCACTAACGAGAATCCCAACCAGGCATTCCCCCAGCATATTCTCCCAACTGACCCACGGATGGATCTCATTGAACAGCTTTTCACCCTCCTTCTCCTTCCCCGCGCCTCTCATCAACTGGTCCACGCCTCCAGGGTGAAACTTCATATACGGGCTCATATTGTACACCTTGCCCTGATATACACCCCAAGCATCCTTCCCCTTTCGTCCAGTATGGTATTGCAAGGCGGAAGGTGGAACACGGATGAGGTTAGGAGGGACGTCGGGGCCCCGCAGGAAGGTTGCATTAGGTGGGTTCGCGGTCAGGTGTGCCCAATCGAGGGGTGAGTGGCCGGGATCTAGGAGGACCTTTTTGGATGGCCGAGCTGAGGGTGCCAAGGTGGATATCGAGGGAGCGAGAGACAGATTGGATGCCTTCGGAGGGCCTGATGGTGGCGCACGTAATGTTGAGGCTGCTGAAGGGGGCGGGCGAAGAGCTGTGGAGGACTTGGGTGGGGTTTTGAATGTAGCGGTGGTAGAGTTTGGGCGAGAGGGTGGCGACATGAGGCGATCGACTTTCTGGTCGGCTTTCCGTCTGGCATTGGGTTTTGTGTGAACGGGAGGCGGCATCATTACTCGGTCTTGCCATAATGGTGGTTGCGGTTGAGGGGCGGGCTTCACAATGAAGTTGGGAGCTATGGCAGGAATCTGATCTGGCGCAGACGCTCCTTTTGCCGTCTGTTCCTCGCCATCATCGAGTGTAAAAGTCGGTATGCTGTCTGGCTTCTGGTCGACATGATCCTGATCTTCAACCTTTGATAGCACTGCTGCGGCCTTCTCTTTACTCCTCCATTGGAGTTGGGGTTGAGGACGCTTCGAAGACCTATACGAGTATATGGTGACTGACAGTGTGACCACTAGGACACCAACCGCCAAGTACACCATGATAAGTTCCGGAACTCATAGACAGTTCAGTTGGGTACTTGTGTAATCAATCCTAGCGCGAAGTAAAGGTTCATGGTCGTGAACCATGGTTATACTTGTTCTACCGAACACGCAGAATACGAAAAATAACATTATGTAATCAACTGAGATGTGGCGCTAGAATATACTAGCCTTTTCGGGCTTGGCTCTAGGTGCAGCTAAATTCCGTCTTTACAACATACCGGAGTTGGTGTCTCGTTTTCAATTCAAAGAAGCCACAGCGAAGGTGACAGGTGCGGGCTCTTCATACATGGGTGGATCACGGTCGGCGCCGTAGACGGGCGACTAGCTGCTTGCCCTTGGAGAAATTTGGCGACAGATTTGATAAGCAATACCTTGTCCCTGTATTCATTGATTCCCTACAACTTTCTCGAGAATGTTTGCACGACATATTCTTCGTTTCTCTTATGTAACCAATTTCCATCCGCGGCCCCGCATCATCCCACAATTTCCCCATCAGTCTCACTCTGCAATACTTCGCCTCCCTATACGCCAAGCCTCCCAATCTAACAGGACTCCCGTGGACGAAAAGATAGAAGAGATCCAAGAGCTGTACATCCTCGCCCCTCAAACACCAAACACCGTATCATTACTGAAACTTCTCCAGCTACGCAACAGCCCGCGACGAGTTTGAGATCGCTTCAGAAGAGACTCTCAAGAAGACTGTCTACGCAGCTGATGATCGTGCCGCCGCTGCTGAAGAGCTTACGAAACTGAAACAAGTGTTTGACAAGGCCGTCGGTGAGAGGGGCGGGGAGGAGATCAGAACGAGGGTGGGTGGAAGAATTAGAGAGCTGGAGAGGGCGGTGGAGGCGATGGAGGAGATGGCTATAGAAAATTGAAAGAGGGAAAGAGGTGGAAGCCGGCACATACGCAACAGAAGAGATTTCAAGGACAAAAGCTCATATACTGGGTTTACATCATCTCGTCATGGTATGACACAAGTACAGAAATGCCCAAGAGTGAGCCAGAGTTTCACGGTCTTCGGCTACACAGATTGTTTCTGCGGGCCTATTCTTGAAAGTGCGTATTCCTATTGAGTTTACTTCACGTCCGATACTAGCTTCCTGGAATATCCTCCCGGTCTCAGTGACGGCGATAGCGACAGTGACAGCGAAACTGACAGACTTAGAAAGCACCCCAATGTTAATGAGCAGAGGGAGGAATCACTATCATTCCTTACCCAAGCAGTGGGTACTAACAGCAGATGTTCAAGAAATGATAGATTGAATCGGAGTGACAAAAGGCCTTGATACATCAACATTCGAGCCATGTGCCACATCGCTGGGATTGAGGATTCAACACTCTCTTCGTGACAGCTTTAACTGTCCCATCTTATTATTCTTCAATGACGCAAGTGTCACTGACTTCGATGAAGCATCAATGCACATACAGATGCGTCTTTCCGTCAGTGACCGTGCATAAGGAAATCTCAGCCGGTAGCTGACGGTATTTGAATATCTCCACACTCTTCCTGCTTTCTACAACAGCTTACAATCTTCCATCTTCTAATCTTCCATCTTCTAATCTTCCTTCTTCTATAGAGATATTAGCGCTACCATTATTTTTTTATAAAATCTTTTCATGCTTCCTCTTACACGTCCTTGATAATATTACACGCCTACTTTTATAAATAATCCCGGTTAATATATATTTAGCGTATTCAGGACTCATGCGAAACCTTGGCACCAAACAAGAAAAAATCCCCCCCCATTTCGTATATGAAAGCACAGGATAGTTAATTATTACGGGTTTACCAGTCGATTATATCTTCTTCCGTCGTATCTGAAGTTATTAGAATTATACGTAACCTATAGGCACTACATTTAGAGGTAAATAAATCTATTAGCCTTATCCTCTATAGTACGGTTCGCTCATAAGGCATTCTTAGACGAAGGAGGAATAGAGGTATTTACAGCGATAACTACATCTTTCGCGCAACAACGGACATCTTACTATATCTTACCGCAGCCCCAGCCCTGCTCTCCCTCGACGCTTTTGATACCATACTCCTCAACTGTTTCTCCTTTTCCGCATCGCCCGTCTTCAGCATCACGTCTGCGAATTCATCGGCGGAGAGGACCCATCTACTTTCGTTAGCCGTGAGTGTACACAGGATCCTACATTCCCGTAAACTTCAAACTGAAACGCAAGACAATAGCGCAAATGCGATCTTGGTCACGGCGTTCGAAGACGTGAAAAAGCGGCCAAAGTGACAGTTGGGGACTGGACGGCTATTTAGGGACTTGACGTACACATCATTCCAGAAACCAGCCATATGCCGGGCCTCGCAGTAAACATGCTTCTGCACGCTACAGAATCCATTTCTTCCAAGAATGTCTGGGATGGCTTGGATCCAGTCGCGGGGGCCGAGGAGGGTTCTGTATACCAAATAGTGATCAACGATGGCTCTTTCGAATTGGGGTTTCTTTTCATCTCGAGGTCCATACTCGCCATTCCGCCCTTTCATCGGCGATATCAATAAGTCGCGCAACTGCTCCAGCGCCTCTGTTTCCAACTCCGGTGCGGCGGACGTGACGTGCGCGGTGGGGGTGTCGAGTTCGTCCCATTGCAGATAGCCGCCCGGCTCTATCACCAATCCTCGTCAGCCTCACGTACTCCATGACCCATTCATGTCCGTCTCAAATCAATAGTTGAAATGGTGATATCAACATACTCAATAGCCTTGCGATATTGTTAATCACTTCCGTTGGGTCGTTGTTCCTAATCGTCACGGCAATGAGCCGTATATGCACCACATCGTACTTTGCGACTAGGTCGGACGGGACCTCGGTGAAAAAATCCCAGGGACGAAATTGGATGTTTGGGGGGAGCCAGGCGGGGGATGGACATTGCGCTAGACTTATGTCGAGGCCGGTAAAGTGGTTTGTGGGGGGAAGGGAAGATGCGAGGTCGAGGAGCCAGATCCTGGGGGATGGGGACGCATGTTTAGTTTGGTCACGTCTGTGAGAGTATTAAGGGAGGAAGGAGGGGGGAAGGAGGGAAAGAGAGAAAGGTGATACCCCGACCCTGTCGCTACGTCCGCAATGTGGGCGTCGGGGGGAAGCGGGGGGATCCTAGGATGGAGGTGGAAGCCGATGGCGTTTTGCCAAAGGTAGTATTGGTAATTAAGACTGTAACAGAAGACTTGATTTAGTGTTGTCTCATTTCCAGATATTACTGAGAGAGGTTGACTGACCGTGAAGTTGCAGCGTGGTTGCGATCAAAAACGTAGGTGCCCTTATCAGCGGGCTTTTTTGAGGCCATCGACATGATCGAGATGGAGCGCCGTGATGTCCGTAAGAATGCCTGTGCTGCAGATTCCTTAGGCAAGCAAAGATGGGCAGATTAAAGAGACTAGGACAAAAGATAGGGAAGCAATGTGCTTATAAATAGGTAATGTCCGAGGGGTCCTGCATTGAAGGATTTTTGTAGCTTTGCTCGTTGATGAGAAACAAAATTCATTGGGGATAGGTGACATCATATAGCATGAGATCTACAGCGGACTCCACAGCAAGCCAGAGCACCGATAAGGCACGGGAGTGGACGTTCGACGCCAAAGGGTAGATCGCTACTTACGAAGACATAACAGAATGATTATCATCGTGTTTGTTGTATGAAAGTCTCAGTGATGATAACTTCGCTATCTTCCAACCCCAAATATATTTGACTTTTTATTGTAGATGGGTTTGTACTCATGTGTGATTGAACTAGCAATATCCTCCTTCAGTTACTGTTGTTGTTACCCTCCTTAGTGCTGATGGTTCATGCGTGTGATGCCTGTAAGTGTTGGTACCAGTGAGCACAATCTTCTATACTCTATTGCATCCGTATATAATCTCTCAACCACGCGGCGCTATCGACTCCGTGATACTTTCAAATCCATCATCTAAAGTAATGTCGTCTCCACTCACAGGCATCCAATCCGGGCCCTTACGAAAATGCTTACGGACCTCAGGCCAGTAAGACGAACCCGGCGGGCAGAATTTGAAGCGCTCGAACTGATCGATTTGATCCGCTTCGTGGCTGATGTAGTTGTAACAAGATGTTCGTTCTTTGGCCCATTTCTCCAGAATCGCCCAGTTTCTGCACTGCCGTAGCTGTCCCACAGCGCTCTCCGGCGACTTTGTGGCCGTTGTATAACGAGGTGTGTCATCAGCATGGCATATTATGTCGCCACGCAAGGCATCCATGCAATGGGTTATGTGTATTAGGGGTAGGGACTGCGGTAGCCCCAGATAGTGCTGTCGAATGGATCGATGGATATTTTTCTGAAGGGGCATTAGTTTGGATAACGGATAGCTTTGAGGTGCGCTGTACCAGGCAGTGAAGAGCGTGATAACCATTTAAGACGTACAGCCCTTGGCTTTTGTCCCAAGGGAAGGGCTGTGCGCGTGGTAATTCTTTTGAATCGGTCCAGTCGTAGGGTAAAGCAACGAAACCCGGATCAAAATCTATGCCGTCCCAAAGTTCGGCTGCTAGAGTAAGATTCTCGGTGGCATAGTCCGTCGCCCATTCAAAAGGAATATAGTTGTGGCTGGGAAGGCCAGCTGGAGCCTTCGTTAGTACAAGTCCGAAGACATTTCATGTTGGACATGCAGACCGTAAGTGGAACGCTCATGAGTCACATGGCTTCTAGAAACCAATAGAGATACGCACAATGCAATGTTGGTTGTCACAGAGATCAAGAAGAGAATAGATGAGGCTGACTTGTTGTACCGAGAAAGGAAGCCGTTGCGAGAACTGTTTGTCCTTCCCTCCTGGCTGTCTTTGTCGGCCGTCTCTCTTAACAAAGGATTTTCGTCAGACTTTGAAGCAGCGGAGAAGAGACTGATATCATCTTCTCTGGCTTCCATGTTGAGACCCCCGAATGCTGTTCAATTGACTGCTGCACTATCGATGCCAAGGGTATTGGTATTGAAGTGTTTCACATAGCGAAAATATATGGTTTGGAGAGGAAGACAGAACCCGTCATGATAATTTCGTTTGATACCCGGCTTATATTGAAAGATAGCTCTCAAGAGTCGCTCATAGGCAACCTTCGGCGATATGAGATTCCAAGAGAGCAAAGCCTCCCTGGGAGCACAATTTTAGCTAGGGTAGAGACGAAAAAGGTGGGGGAAGTCTATGATCTGAACACCGATGTAGGTGGTTTGGAACCCAGCTCCCCCAACTGACGGTGCAGTGATGGTGCAGACACTGGGCGAATCATAGGCGCAGGCTCCCCGTGTCGGTCTTTTGGATTAATTGATGGTTACATCTCCCAATCCCGATTCCACTTGCAAGGCTATCATGCGAGACAATGGCACGGCATGCATGTGCTTTCAAGGGGATGGCTGGGCAGAAGTGTAAAGTCGCTGCAAGTAACCCGATTCCGTCGTAAGTAGCGCCATGCTTTTGCCGTCGGTGTGCAAACAATGTGGGCAAATGCCAACTCTGTTGGCCGCTCTAGTCTAGGTTGGTTTATGGTGGGCAGAGGATGACCAAGGTTACATCAGTGGTGCAGCGCGATCCCCTCACCAGACATGGGATTACGACGCTACATATAAGACAGTAAAGATACAAGGAAGATTACCTGCTGAGGTATGATACCTTAGCGTACGCGAGGTTGCGCGAGTCTACTCGCCGATCAATTCCATAACCCCCTCTAGCGAGAAACTTCTCAAGCCAGAGCGCCGATATCCATTGAGGGCTACTACAAAGCCAGTATCTCAGTTGTGGTTACAGCTCCATAATGCCCTTCGATGCCAGCCAAGTCAGCGCGGACGATGACTTCGACGAGCTGGTCCGGGTGGAATGGGCTTCCTACGAACAGCCGTACTGTAGATTGATACGCCTATTCTTCCCCATCTTCGGCGATGGTCCCGAAGCTCGAGCAGCAGCATTGAAAGAGTCAACGGAACGTCAGCTTCGCTGGCACAGAGGAGATCCGACCAGCCACTGGATTAAGGCTGTTGACAGTGAGACAGGAAAAATAGCTGGTGCAGCTTGTTGGCATATCTACGAAACGAATCCATACGGCGTTCAATCTGAGGAGGAGTGTACATGGTATCCTAAGGGTGAAAGTAGAGAGATGGCGAATTCCCTCATGGGCCAATTTTTGACGCCTCGAATGAAGTACATGACAAAGCCCCATATTTGTATGATTGCAACTTGCCGTGATGTGTACTTTACACTCTTCACTTTGGCTGATAAACTACGTTATTTAGTTCTTGATATCTGCTTTGTCCATCCACACTATCGCCGTCTCGGCGTCGGCAGGCTTTTAATGGCATGGGGTATCAAGAAGGCTGATGAATTGGGGTTTGAGTCGTATATTGATGCCACTGAAGCTGGAATACCTCTCTACGAGATGTGTGGATACGCCAAAGCATCTAGAGTTGATTTTGACGCGTCAAAGGATGAGGCAAGCCAGCAATGGAGGGAGCTTCGAGAAGAACTGTTGCCTTTTTCCTTCTGGCCCATGTGGAGGCCAGTGGGAGGCATATTTAAGGACACAATGAGACCGTGGGAGCAAGTGGCTTGAGTTTCTATTACAAGAAACTATCTGATATAGGTCTATCTAAGCAACCCTGTGGAAACATACCAGAGGCATTGATAGAATTTCGCTTTGCATGACACTGTGTACCGCTCCGAGATGGTTCCCCAAGGGAGCATCTATCCCTCCGCTATACTGAAGGTGAGGTACTAGCCATGATCCACCACCACCACGAGAAGCCATCCGAATCGTACCATTGTTGAATAGCTTCTCTGACGGCAGGCCTATCTAAAGTCCATATCCTGGCAAGTATGAGTTGTCCCTATGGCTAGATACATGAATGAATGAATGACAACGTATTAGACGTGATGTGCTGATAGTCCGTTATAGATATCACTACTAGGAAAACGGTTGATCTCGGCGAATATACGCAAGTGCTACTACTGGAACGGGAATTCACTTCCAGAGAGTCCGATCAACCAAGCGATCATGACACCAATCAAGTATGGAAACGACCGAAGAGAAACACGCTGGCACTTCCATCGAGGCCGGTACATGCTGGATCATGGGCGTGCACACACTGCCATTAAAGTGACGCTCTATCACAGGATCCCTATATAGCCCTATTCTTGTCTAAAACTTTACATCCTCTTCACTAGCTTTTCCAGTTCCATCCCAACTCCCAAAGACCTAGCCTTCCCTTGACCGCATCTCAAGCTTTCCATTCCTTGGAAGAAGCTAGATGGCTGCTTGAACAGCGAGCAATATATATCCATTTTCTTCCCCATTACGCCTCCAGCGTCCCTGAGTACTTTCAGGAAGAATCAATACCTTGGACCGCCTATTATATATACATGAGTAACATGGCAGTAACATCATTGTTCTGTCAGACGAGATTACGGACTGCGGGTATGGTCTCCAAGAAGCGTCTCTCTCAAGACTTGAATTCCAGGCAGGTTGCCCGCGGTGTCCGAGAATTCTGAAATATTGAATTATTCAGAAAGACCTCTCGAAGTGTTTTTCATAAATGGCAGATATCTCTTGATATTGGTATACGGCTGTGAAGTCTCAAGATCACCATCAGAAATTCGTGCATGGATCAGTATCCAGCCCTACCTTCTATGTTCGGATCCTCCTTCGACGCAATTAGTGGTACCTGTCTTCTTGAATATCGAGATCATTCCCCTTATTCTCTATCTTATAGTTCTAACATTATTGCAGTTTCTGTACTTGTCCTCGGCAGAAAGTGTATCTGCCTCACCGTCTACGTGCCAATTCTGCGCAAGGTCTCCCTCTTGCCTTCCTCACAACCTTTCCTACTTTCACCTGTCAGGCCATCGTGGCAGAGCAATCGATTTCGCCATTATCCTTCCTGACATCTAACACGACAACACATACTATATATCTATATATATATAACCTCAGTGTCACGGTCTGACCTGAGGTCACGTGACTGGTCACATGACTGAGGCGTGGCACGTACATATGCTGTCCGCCTTCTTCATAGATAGTTTATCATTCATATTCATATTATCCATCACATCCACGTATCCACGTCGTTGTTCCTGACACTCAGCCATAGTGCGCCATAGCCATTCTCTAGTCGATCATCCATCCATCACATTGAGTGAAGTGGCTTGAACGACATTTTCCCTCAACCGGCCATCTATCAATAAGTTTTAATATGTATTCCCTCTTTTTTTGTCTCCTTTCCCTCCTCTAGGCCTCCTACCCCTAGTATAATTGACTAAGACACACCTCCTACAAGCCACAGAGGCAAACCTGTGAGGAATATGAATATAGCATGGAGTCCCTCAACATTGGGCACGACAATGAGATAACAAGGCTCGAAGATCGAGCAGCTACATTGGAGACAGCCGTTCAAGCATACCTGAAGCTATACTATGGGCCGTACATTGGAATTCTGACTTGATGCAGACGCGTGCCTTCTTTCTTTTCATTCTTTCTTTTCATTCTTTTGATTCGTTCGCTTACAGGACGTTGGAGCGCGGTAGTAGAGTCCTATTGAGTGAACGATGGCCGTCACCATCCTACGAGCAGAGCTGACGCTTAGCAAGACGATAATGGGGAATAACTCTCCAAGACAGAACAGCATTTACACACCTTCAAGTGCCCTCACACAAGTCACTTCTGATAAAATCAATCTGCGTCTTATCATTTTTCTTCGCTCGCATCATCCCCCTATATATACATATATACACCAAATATGGTACAGAGATTTTCAATATATATTACACGACATCCAGCCAGCAGATTGGTTTAGAAAGGTTGACCCCCCCACCCAGGCAAGCCGTTGCTACAACGGAACCATGTTCGACCCACGGAGGGGCGACGGGTCACTCAGTCGCGCCTTGGGCAGGCGCGCCCCCGAGTATAGGGGAAAATAAAATGCAACCTCTCTGAATAATGATAGTACAACCATACTGAACCCAATCGCCGTGTCGTCCAACGATACTGCACGAAGAATAATGAAAGCCAAATTGGTTATTAGCTCTAGCGACGCTGTACACTCGGCTTTAAGCCAGAGTGATAAGCGTTCAGGGCCTATACTAAGGAAGAGAAAGAAGGTTGAGTTCAAAAAGTCAAACCCAAGCCCCCCTTCTGAAGCAATTGGTGAGGTGCTATAGGGCTCCGAGTCTACTAAGGTGGGCTCCGAGATCCTTAATAAGAAGGCCTCAAGGAGAAAAAACAAGCATAACACATAAGGGCGCCTGCCCCCCGCTCCGCCTGCTCCTACGAGGGTTGTCAATAAGTCTTTCATCCCTCCGCCCCCGCCACCCATCATGCCCCCGACGCCTAGTGCGCCGTGGGCCCCTGCGGATCAGCTCCAACAGAGCGAAGAGGATGAGTGCTCTCCACCTAAAAACCCCGTCGCTTCCAAGTCAACTCTGGCGGCCCTTGTGACCGACCATTTTGACTGGGCAGGTGATGTCGAAAAGAAGGTTCATCTCCAGGACCTAAAAGCCGGCAGGAAAGCTAGACAGAGGGACCACAAGCAGCGCGACGAGCGTCTGTGGAGAGAGGCATGATTAAGCCGATCGCCATCGCGTCCGACAACAACGGATCCCCTCGCCGCCTAGGATGAGGATTCCGGATCGGGTTCGAGGGCTCCGGCGACGGATAAGCTGGGAAACACCATTAGACCTGTTAAGACCGTTAAAGGCATGTTCCTCCTCCGTTATTCAAACTCGCTACATTTAGAATACTATTATGCTAACGGTATATACGTAGACCGACCCTTCACGTCAAAGGTGGTGGCCTATGGGGAAGCGCTCAAGCTCATGCCGGCGGACAAGATGGACCTCTCGCTGGGAAATGGATCCCTTTTCGTCTCTTTACCGTTCTCTCTTTAGACCAAGGAAAGGGTCATGGTAGTCAGGGCATTGATCAAGAGCAACACCGGAGAAGGAATGATACAGATTTTTCCACCGGGGACCTACTACGTGGTGAGGTGCGACAATCAAACGTCGTCCGGGCAAATGAGAAAATCATTGGCTATTAGAAGACATTTACAACGACGCCTAACGCCGGCCTGCAAATTCCCCTCTTCCTCTGTATTGATCCGTCGGTCCGATCTTAACATCTCCACTCTACACCTGAGAAGCTCGAGACATGAATAACCCTACAAGTATGGCTCAGGATGCGCTCTACGGCATTAGACTAGCCGTGGGGTGCTACGACTATTCACCGTCCGAGGTGTTCGGCGTCATTCGCGCTGCGATGGAATGTATAGATAGCCTCCGCCCAGTCGTTTCAACACCTGGCCAGCAGTACACATGCTGACATCTAATGAAGCCGCTGACAGGTTGGGTACACGACACAATATAGGCCGACAAGCACTCTAACCGTCCTGATCAATCCCCCTCATTCAGGCTAATACCATGTCTGGCAAGTCGCGCACATCAGAATACAAGTTCGATGAGGATATAGTATTGCACCGACAAGCACTCTAGACGTCCTGATCAATCCCCCTTATTCAAATCAATACCATTTCTAGCAAGTCGCGCACATCCGAATACAAGTTCGATAAGGATGTAGTATCGCGCCATAGGGGAGCTAAAGCCAGAAAAACGAAACTCCCTCTTTATGCCCTGTGGCCATCGACGGCAAATGGGGCGACGTCCTCGCTCGATCGCTGACAGGTTCAAATGTCTCGCAGCCCGTCACACAACGATCGTGTCACCTTAGAACCGAGCGCGATTACAGCCTTACTTTGGTCGCAATAGTACTTCGCGCAAGACTAAGGATATCTCGTCCGCGCTTTTTGGAATCACACCGATTATGACGGTTGTGTATGGCGATGTGGTCACGGATGTTGAGGTTGACTTGGCTTGTTTGAGACTGTCAGACCGAAGAATCAGACGACTATGAAGAAGGATAGTGGAGGAGCTTCTGTGTTAGGTGTGGGCAGGACAGCACTTCTTTGGTCGGCGACGATTTGGTTGCGGCTCTGGGTTGGTACTGTTTTCGTTGATTCTGCGTAAGTTACGGTGAGATTTGGTACTCATTGGTCTTCTGCAGTAGATGTGGAAGGAGTTCGCCGCATTTTGTTCCATCATGGTGTCCGGCGTTGCCCATCCTGTACTTTAGTCATCCATCCCGGTCTCTACGAGCTGGACTCGCAACGTTATGAGCTTGAATACATAGTTGAGAGACGCTCTTGAGAATTCAATAAAACAGTATGTGGAAATGTCAGTGAGCCCTTCATTGGATGGACGACAGATCCCGGTATTGAGCCTTCGCCCTTTCAGCTCGGCAGTATGTATTGTCCCTTGGATAGTACCCTTCAAGCTATCAAGATTGGTGCTCGTTCTGTCTCCATGCTGCAGACAAAATGCTAATGTGTGCCCGAGCGAATGCATGTCTCTTGCGCTTAGTACAGGGTACAGCATGCGGTGGCGATATCGGTTCTAACTCCAGACCATGGACGCAGCGAGACGATGAATCCCACTTTCACCATCCCGATCATAATAATCATCATCAACGTGGACATTAATTTTTGGTTGGTCCTCACGAGCCACATAGCGGCGGCCCACGTCTTGATAGGTAAGGTATGGGACGCATCATGCCTTGGCGAGCGACTCGTATAAGTAGCCGCAGGTTTGTATATTTCTTGTTATAATGCTGAGTGAAAAATATGGCCTTTCCTTCTGGTAACTGTGAGGTGAGTTGTCATGTTCGTGACCTTGATCTTGCCACACCATCCCCTACACGTTGCTGTGACAAAAGTGAGAAATTCAGGTTTGGGCAACATATGTATGTAGCCAGCACTAGCAGGTCACACTCTCGTAAGTAAGCAATGTGGAAAACGACCACATCTAGTCTCGTAGTGGGTATGTGCCATTCCGGAACTCTTCGGCGTACTTGGTCTTGAGTGGATCGACATCCACGGCTCCATGTTCCAAAAGTACCTTGACCATACGATGGTAACCACGTATCTTGGCTCGAAGGATAGGAGGATCGCGCTGCTTATTGCCACCATCAATATCAACGCCTAGTGTCAAGAGCATTTTAACAACCTCCTCCTGGCCCTCTTCGACAGCCGCCGTAAGAGCATGACTGTAGTACTTGACATCAACGCCATTTTCCAAGAAGAACCGTACCATTGCTACTTCACCGCTCCTAATCGCACAATGAAGATCGCGCTCCATATTTGTAGCATCAATACTGGGGCAACTATCGAGCAGCATCTGCGCAACCTGTGTATGTCCATTCTTGGCAGCGAGATGAAGTGGATCACCAACCCTGGACTCGTAGTACTTGGCGCCGCGGTCTAGAAGTAAGCGAACAACACGAGTGTGGCCGAAACGACAGGCAAAATGTAGTGGGCTGCCGTGGGAAGTCCATGCGTTGATGTCGGCCCCTGAGTCTAGCAGAAAGTCAACAGCTTGCACATGTCCGTTGATGGACGCCCTCCACAGTGAATCGGATATGACTTCTTCCCGAATCGCCGCAGGGACTCTGTTCAGGAGTAGCCTTATAATATTGCTGGAACCACTGTATGCAGCATCATGGAGCGCTTTCTTGTAATGATCCTCCTGAGCATTGCCAACGAGAGGGAGAGCTAGCATATACTCGACGATGTGTTGTTGCCCTGCACGGCAAGCTGCCGAGAGCGCTGCATCGATAGACCCGTTTTGAGATTCATTTACCGTATTTTGAATGTCACATGCCAAGATCATGGCCAACATTTCTAGATCTCCGATCCTCGCAGCATTTGCTGAGGCATAACCGAATATTTCGCTTCCCGTGTGCAGATGAAAGGTCTCTGGGATGAGCTCTCGCAGTTTCGCGATATCCCCGAGAGCAGCAGCAGCAGACGCGAGGTCTTTCGCTGGCTCATAGGAGCCCGCATCCATCTTTTTAAAATCCTGAAGAGCTACCCGAGCATTGAAAGCAAATTTGTGTGCCGCAGCATCGCACAATAGGTGAACAATTTGTAAACGTCGCTTTTCTAGGTCATCTTTCGGCGCTGCTTCTAGCAGATGATCCGTGACCTGGCTGATTACACTGCGGAAAAATTGACCTTTGTTGTTCATGCTTGGATTAACAACTCTCGCCACTAGAAGGATTCGCAGACACCGTGGCGATATCTTAGATGTGCGGTGAGTCCTAGTGAAATCAAAGATGTTTGTCGCGAATACGGCACGTAAAACTTCGGCATCGAACGCTTCTAACACGACGTGTGAGGAAGGCTAGGGTGGTATCTTAAATGTGAAGAGGCTTACTGCATACTTGTCGAAGTCTGACAGCTTTGATTAGGCCGACCGCTAGGACCATATGCTCGATTACGCACTCGAACGCTGGTATTGGAAGATCGAGAACCTGCATGGTGAGGGTGGTGATGAATATAAGGAAGGTTGATGAGAGATGACAATGCTTTGGATAGTGTATCCCATCGTTCGGCAGGAAGTTACACCCCTAGGAGCTAACTTTTTGAGGTTTAACGCTCACATCATCTAAGCCCGTAATTGCTATTTTGCCTAGAAATTAAACCTCAAAGAGTTAGCTCCCGAGGGTGTGACTTCCTGCCGAATGATGGAATAAGGTATGCTTTGGAGATAGGTGTATATATCTGATATATGGGGTTTGCATTCCAGAATCACCAAACGACACGAGGCGTAGCTTATAAGGGCGATAGTGGCAGGCTATCTGTTCCACTTGTACTCTCAAGAAAAGTAGTGTTCCGTGCACACGACTCAGGAGCCCAATGTAGAAATGACAGCCTCCAAAGTAGTAGTATGAGGTCAATCTTTAATACATTCAAGTTCATAATCCCAGCGTATCGTCTATCCTCCGCCCTTGGCTCCAGAGCATGCGTCAACAATTTCAGACATCCTATTTATGCCTGGTGTATCGTTTCCCATCTTCCTCATTCCCAACATGCTCTCTTAACCTACCACGGGCAAGAAGGAAGAAAAGGAGATGTCGTTCAAGTTTCACTTACATAACTACTTAGCGACCACACGGGAGGATGAGGGTGAAATGTGTGTCTCAAATTCATCGCGTGGAAGTCAATTGGTTGGTTGTAAGGAAGTCCAGGGTTATTGCGTGGATCTTTGACGGGTTAGGGTTCTGGATATGAAGTTGTTTGTCATACCAATGTGCTTGTTTGAGTTTGTGATAAGCGCAGTGCTGAGATCACTGCGCTGGGCTTGGCTGTGCGTTATGCCGATTATCTGTAGCACGAGGGTCAACAACACATGGCTTGAAGGATTAGAAACGCTCGAAAGGCACGTTTCTAAGTTAGTCCTGTGGGAAGGGGGCTGAGAAGCTGGGGAATATCAGTTGTGACTAAATCTGGTGGTTTCAAAGATCCTTACTAGGAGTGTTGAGCAATGTGGGGCCAGTTCACTCTTTGTGGAAGGCCGGCAGAAAGGCATCTGGAGCCTAAAGGCTGATGTGGATGGGCCGCACAGGAACCTCTCCATAGCACAGTATACTAAGAATAGACAGGTATAACATCGATAGCACTATGCAAGTATCTTGGACAACTCCACGTGACCCTCCGGCAATCGATACGGCCCTAGTGGTATGGGTATATTACCCGAATATCCCACATCCCCCTGCGCCGTCTCCAACTTCTTCGTAACCTTTGCCACCATCTTCGCAATCCACTGATCATTCACAATCCCGCCCACAACCGCCTTCTTCATCCCGTCTTTCATCCCCTTGGATAGATTCTTCGAGAAATCCTTGATGCCACTCACCTCTCGGTCCATCGCACTGGGCTCCTTCTCCATCTCTACCACCTTGGTCGCCTTGACTAGTGCGGCAATGAAGTTCAGCAGCTCCTGATCAAAGCATGCCGGTAGGGAGGCATGTACAGATATCTTGACATTCGTCTCGTCTTTGACTGCTTGCTCTAGACTCTGCTGCGCTTGGATGGTCTTGGGTAAGCCGTCCGCAACTTCGACTTCTTTCTCCATCTGGTCTTTATCCTGGCGCGTGGGCACAGCAGGCAAAAGGTGCTCATGATGGGGAAGCAGGAAAGCGGGGATGGCGAATGTTGCGTTCATGCCCCCAAGCCGGGTTACTTGTTTGAGCTCCACGGATGCCGGGAGCGAGCGATAGGCCATGACGTCGTCGACTTTGAGCTGGCAATTGATGTCGAAAACTGGGAGGAAGGGACTTTGTGCCAATCCAAGGATATCCGCGAGCTGAAGTACGAAGTTTGCCTCGGAGAGCCAGGAGGTAATCTTTTGCTCCAGCCGTCGGATCTCTGCAACGTCCTGACCGTAGTCTTGGAAAATGTGTTCGCCTAGCATATAGCTGATCCAGCGCCCCGAACCTGCTGCAGTGATAGATGTGATATGGATTGGGTGTAGATATGTAAGTGGGCTCAGCAGCAGGCGGAGCAGCATTGGAAGCCGATGCAGAATTGTTCGCACCCATGGCGGTGAGAGATTCTGAAGAGTTGTCACTTTTATAGACCTCTGAGGCGGGTGAGAAATGGATGGCTTGTTGTGCAGTTCAGAGCAAACCGCGGCTCTCAGGTCCTTCTCGTTGCCGGAATCTAGGGTTGCGTCTGTATCCTGGGCTGCGGCTGCTCTCGACAACTGCTTACGTGCTTGACTGATGGAATTGGTCTTCTCGATCAGATCGAGAGTTTTCTGGTAATACTCGTTGGCCTCGTCGGTGTCAGGAGATAATGCTGTGACACTATTGATTCCAGCCTTAGTGGAGGAATCCTTGGGAGTAGAACTGCCTTCGGTCATCTTACTTATCATCTTGATCGTATCCGCGTCCCCATTAGCAGTCGCAGCTCGGAGTAAAGGCGTATCAGTAGCCATAATCGGATCGCCGTCTCTGTCTTTGGTGCTCTCTTCCAGGTTACCGAAGGTCATTTCGTATTCGCCGCCTTTGATGTTGGCATACACGTCGCCAATTTCAATTCTGCGGAAGAAGGGGATTTTGACAAAGTCCACTTGGATTGCCAGTTCCATGTCATCGGATAATTTGATCCCCACCTCGACGCCATGCGCTATGCAAGTAAGGCTCGAAAGAGAAATTGTCAACCCACGCACGACCATCAGGCCGTCAACCGTAGTGTCGATCTCTAAAGCCGGAAGGTCGAAAAAAGCAATCTTGTCATTAACAAAATGTAGTTGCCGGAGTAGCGAGCGCAGTCGCTTCCGCACAAATCGTGCCATGGTATTAAATTGAAATAAACATGTCAGGAATATGAGCGGATAACAATTAACCATGAATACCCAATAGAGCAGCCAAGAGGTCGCTGCCACGGCATATGCCAAATGCAAGGTCGCGAGAAGGGTCCATATCGGGATTATTGGCAACACGCGACAGCTCTTCGAAGAACCGAGAAGCAAAACGTACGTCAGAATGGGTGCTCCCGAGAGCAACCAGCGCCTCGACCAGTCATAAAGAGCACTGAGTAGAATGGTCGCCCCAGCAAACAGTAGGGGTGTTGCATAGAGGTTATGGGCGTGCGCGACTGGATCGGTCCTCTTCGGAACGGGCTTTCGCTTCGATGGGTTAAAACCCTTGCGTTCATGGGTCATATTAAGTTCTTGATGACCGAGATGAGCGGACAGCAGTCCAGCAAAGAAGAATCAATCATTACTATCAGAGATCTGCGAGGGGAAATGCGCTGTACAACCTATCCTGAATCTTCGAGTGGAAGGCGTCTCCAGAGCGGCTAGATATGTACCAAATGCAAACCATTTTCTTTGGGCTGATATCAAGAATTGAACGATTGACCAGCCTTTGTTTCCTTATGACAGAATCTTGGTGTTTCCATAAACAAGGAGAGACCAAATATGTCACCACGCCAAGACGTGGCTGCGCTATTCTAGTCCCAGTATGGCCAATCTTCACGGAAGTGGGAATGACGCGCGAGGAACTGAAAGCTGGAGAGTATCATCTGCATCGCACGTTGTGTTGGCGTGGTAGCATTAGAGTAGTTCACAATGTAGGACTCCTGAGCCTGTGGCTCCATTGACGCGAGTCACATTGTTATGAATTGCATTCCCCTTGATGTTGCAGTGAGATTCTTGTATTCGTCATTATTGTCTAGTGAGCAACGATACAAATATGCACAGAAGCTAGCTACAGATTTCTACGCAAGTCCACCTCCTATCTGCCTTTCTTCTTGAACCTAAACTTCAGCTCGTCCTCGCTATCACTATCGGATTCCTGCGCAGCAAATTTCCTCTGCTTCTTCGCCACAGTCTCGCTCGCTTGAGTAGCAGCTGGTCTTTTGCGGTTTCCATTGAGAGCTCTACCAGTGCTGGGAGTTTCCTCTTCCTGCTGAGTGTGTTGCTGATGCCGAGTAGTCTTTGGTGCGTCAACATCAATACTCTCAGGTAACTCATCGTCAGCGGCTGACTCGGGCAGTACTTCCACGGCATGAGTTCTTGCTGTGGTGAATGGCTGACTCTGCGACTGTGACTGCGTAGCACGCTCTTTCTCCTTTCGTTGCTTCTTCGAAGGCTCCCTTTCCAGCCAATAATCCTCACCGATGCCGAAATCTTTCTTCTTGACCTCTTCCAGTGGGACTATGAGGCTGGTGCCGCGCCTTGCTACATTTCCTTCTCCCTGCCGACGGAATTTCTTGAAATTCTTCCTCCCGTTCCAGCGCTCATCCCAGCGATTGTTGGTCCCGCCGTTAGGCACTGTGCGCTGGGGGTCCTCTGCACGATCTGGAAGTTCCATCTCCTCAATAACCGCCAGATTCTTCATTTCTTCCACGTTCAGGCTATCCAGGTTATCCCTCAGATTCTCTTCATCGAGCTTCGCCGCCTCTTCTTCGGCTTCTCGTCGCTGGCGTACAACGTCTTTGATGTTGATCTCCTTTTTGGGCTCTCGAGCTTTTTCCGGCTTGGCTGCTGCCTGCGATGTCTCGGACGATTGCTCACTAGTCACACCGTTTCGCTGATCTTCTTCCGCTTCCTCAATTCTTCTTCGCTTCAAGGCGGCTGCCGCTGGTAAAAGTTTATCGACCACGTCCTCTTCGTCATCTTCATCCGAAGATGGTGCCGAACGTTTTCTAGGATTCGCAGCCCGGATGTCGCCATTCGCTTGACTTGGAGTGTCTACCTCCATGGCTGAATCAACATAGGATGCATTATTCTACTCCCGTCAACCTCGACACAGCCAAGCTGTATATATCTTTGACCTACTAAGTTGCGTTGGGATCTTCCACTTCTCCGAGCACTTTCATTTTGGGATGCGGGATGAGCAAAAAGTGAGGGCGCAGAAGCAACGGAAGCATCGTCGTCATCGTCGAATCCTTTAAATCGGCTGACGATAGCACCTCGCGTGCGAGCACGCCTTGGCCTGGACTGAGGAACTTCGGCCTCCGTTGGTTTGTCGGCTTCAGCAGCGTCCTGTGATGGGGCTGGTGCACGATCACTACTAGCCTGTGCGGAAGCTAAAATGATTAGAATCTCGACGGACAGATTTTGAGAAACAATGGCGCTCACAATCCTGTTCTTCTACATCCAGAGCTTTCCTCAGTATGCTAGCATCGTTCATCAAGATAGCATCCAGAAACTCGCTTTGCTCGATCAGCCGCTGGCCGAGAGCTAGAGCGGTATGAGTTGTCAAATTTGCTGCCCACTCTTCCAAACCTTTCTTCCCTCGAAATGCGACAACTACGACCCCTTTACCCTCGCTCTCATCCTCGAATTCGCCGAGTCCTTTCTCGCCTGCGACACCTTTGACGTAGCGTACAATCTCCTGAACGCTTGTCTTACCTGGCTCCAAAGTATATTCTAGCGCTTTCCCCCCTCCATTCGTGATGGGAGCTTGCAGCGTTTCGAATTGGAGGGCGTCGCAGAAGACGAAGGTGTAACCATCGAAGACGTTACCCCGCTGCAGCATGGGAGCGAAGTCTTCAGCGGGTCGTTCGCTTGGTTCTTTACTCTTAGGGGGTAGATGCTCTCCGGCATTTGGCCAATTGGCATCAAAGTCTGCTTCCAGCGGTGAAAGGCTTTCCAACTCATCGAGATTGTCCGGTGTTGTCGCGTAGATCAAAGCGTCAATGTAGGTCTCCGTAACGATGTACTTGGCGTTTATGAGCGCTTGAAGACCCTTAGCTGTGTTTCGCTTGGTGCTGACAACATGAGTTGTTGCCCCGATGACGTACGGTATGAGCACCTTGATATCCAGATCTTCAAGGCGAGTTCGATAGTTCACCAAAGGATCTTTGCCTGTTTTCATCTCTTTCGAGCTGAGCGAGAAGGTGAAGACGACCGGGTGCCATTTGATCCTTCATATTGTATGTCAGCAAGATCCACTCATTATAGGAGCCACAGTCATACCGAAATACGATGCTCGATTTGCCCAGCTTGAATGTAAATTCATCGTTCTTCATTGTCCGGGTCTCGCCTCTTATTTTATCCCCGTTGATCTCCGTGCCGAATTTGGTGTCCTCATCCTTAAGACTGACTTCCGAGCGAGTATGCACAAGGGACTGCGAAGGTCAGATCAAGTCCCAAAGGCTCCGGTGTCTGGGAATATCTACTCCATCGCCTGGCTTGACATTTGCAACCGACAAGGTAAGATGTTGTCGCGAGACGGATTTCTCATCTTTGATCTGAAAGGCACCTATAGCCTGGTCAGCCAGCATCCTCAAAAAGAGAAGCTGCGCAGGATGGCAGTACGAGGTCAACTGTACTGACCATTCCTCCCGTTCTTGCCCTTTTCTGGAAGTGTTCGCCCAAATAAATACTTTTTGCCTGGACGCAACCAGATTCTCTTGTCTAGGATTGTTAGTCGGCTTGTGGTCAGTGATGCTCTGTTGCTTCCTGCTTACGCGCTAGGATGTCGCCATCGCATTCTAATGTCCACATGTTGTTGCGGGCAGTGTTCGATCTCTAACAGAGAAGCGCTGCGTACAAAGGCAAACGAACGCGTTTCACTGTCACTGGGGAGGATTATGAGCATGGTAGAAGCTTCACAGAAATACACGGATGAATAAGATGGTAGCGATGTGTCAAGTTTTCCAGTTACATCCTATTTGCGTGTTCCAAAGCTCACAGGTTGTCATAGCGAAAAGATCCAGTAGAGCGCGTGTCGACGGCTTTAAAACGCCCAATGTCCGAGAGTATTCTGCATATAAGCTAATCCGTATTTGGATGTTTATATTTGGCTGCGAAATACTGCCAACAAAAACCCACACGCTTACAGTTTGGTACACACCACAATTCGACCTTGCTGCAGAGTATTCAGTGTGGAAACATGGTAGCGCAGATCTCACAACGGTCAGATCCTTTTGATTCGGCGCACTCGTACTGTACTACGGACGGCATATCATCAATCCTTTGCAACCTCAAAATCGACATCCTGTATGACTCTTCCAATGTAGACCCGTCGCTCTCTCACGCATTCGAGATCATGGTATCCAACGAGTCTATTGGAGTAACTCCATCAATAGTTACGTTGCTGTTCCCAAGCGCAATGTATACGTTCCCAAACCCAATATAGTGGGCTGGGTTCAGGGCACCAAAATATATGTCGATTGCAACTGTGTAGGAGCCATAGAATCCGACGAGCTCCCAGATACCTCGAAGTATCGATGCGGCCACACTGTATGTGATATCGACCTTCCCTGGCGCAGAGGATTTGAGGGAGATTCCGACGCTAGAAGGGGCAACCACAACACCACCCGCAGGAATCTTGGGATCCCCCTTATGGAGGGCACATATTTCGACTGCAACGTTCATACCGTAGACCACAGCATAAGTCATAGGGTACGGCAAGTACGCTATCCGATGGCCAGGACGGACTTTAAAGATGATCTGTGGGTTTGTGTAAGAGACATAGTAGACCGCGGGAAAGATACCAGTAACGCTATGCCATTGATATCAGCTCCAGCCTTTGTGCATCATCGAAGATAGATTACCTACGCCGTAGTTCCTGGGGGAGAGGACTGGATCGGGCTTCCACTGAAGTTCAATGCCGATGCTGTTCCTGATTGATCCAAGGATCCGAGGCTCACCAAAGGTACTGCTGCAATACCTGAACAAATCACTTGCAGCAAGAAAATGATGTGAAAGCCATACGCCATGGCCATTGATGATACTTCCTTAATATGAAGAGACACAATGTGATGCAGTGAAGTTTACAGTCCCAAGTCCCCATGGTCAGATCCCTTACATGACGGCAAAGAGTATTCAGGCCTTGCGGCTGTGCAGGTATGCAGGTATGCGGTACGTCAAGCCGACGCATGCTATGTGCATGGAATGAGTAACCTTTGGGTTTTAAGTGGTTCCTTGTAGAAGGTCAAGTTAAGCTTAGCCCCGCAACATCAAAGCTCCTCTCCATTACGCGTCAATGCTCCCAAGCGACGCACATCAGTCCGTGCGGTGGGTCGAACCCAGATTTCCCTCGCGGACCGAGCTGAACATAAAAGGTATCCTGAACAGACAACAAGGTTGGGTTTTTGGCGTGCCTAATCCAGGGTCTCAACGCGACTTGTACGAAGAGCTCTCGTTTTGTGCCAACGGGCAAGGCAGGCTTATACTCTCTCCGTATGAGTGGTTCTGTGAGCGTGAGACTCGCTTAGCCAACAGATGCAATGGTGAATAGCCTCAAGCATATCATGAATCGGTCAGTCGTACCGAATTCCCAAAGAAAGTCAGATATTATCAAGATTTGAGATACGATGGATGCATCCGCAAGATATAGACCAGTACTCCCAGCTTTATATGCTTATAATTTCCCAGACCTTAGTCGCGATTGTACCTTCTGGAAAACATTAGGAGACAGCGACTGGGTCGCCATCTCATTTCTGTCGAATCAAGATTTCAGCCACGAAGGACTCCAATGATAGACCAATGGATTCGGAAAGCGAGAGACTTAGCGACGCTCCCGTGACATTGGGAGGGTATGAAGTCTGAAAAATGTTCAACATTGTTCTAGCAGGCGATGGTGAACGATGCAAAAGATGAATGACGAAAAACAATCCAAAGTATCATTCCTAAAGAAGGTAGTACAGTCAAACCGGTCTATAACGATATTAGGTATAACGATATCCGCTTACTAACGATATTTTCTCGTGCATTTAATTATTTTTAGTGAGAAATAATAATATCCGCGATATAACGATTATTATTAGCTTCCTAGATATCTTTGGTATATATCGTTATAGGATGTTGCGGAGTACGCAGATATTCTATAGTAAACCTAGCCTTCGAGGGCTGAGAGCCACTATTTCGCTTGCCGGTAAGCTGATAGCTAAGCCCCTTCGGGTTAGCGCTAATAGTTACTTAGCGTACGGAAGCACTCCGCAATACTAGGCATTACGATATCCCCTTCGTAACGATATCCCCCAATGGAAATTATATATCGTTATAGCCCGGTTTGACTGTAGTCCCGAACGTTAGAAGTCAGAACAAGGGATACAGCCGCAACCCGCCGCTAAGCCCCGCAATCCGCTGCCAACGGCGCCAAGACATCCTATCCTCCAACGCTCTCTTGCCCCACGTGCCCACCTACCCTCCCCCACCCTCCCCAAACATCACCCAGCTCTCTCCAACCCATACACCCTCCATCCCCCTACCTTCCACCCCAAACAACCCACCCACACTCCAACCATGACATCCCACCCCCCCACAACCTCCTCCTCCTCCATCGACGAAACCCCCCTCCCCCCCCAAAACAGCCAACACTCCCTAGAGAAACACCTCCAAATGCGCCCCGAAGCTCAAGACCTCAAGAACAGGAATATCCTTCACGACACCAATGCCGCACCGTACGTTCCCTAACCCCCACTACCACCACCATCAGCATCATGAAAAAAGCTACAATGACGGCGAAGACTGATAGTCGCACAGGGCGATCCAAGCCGCACAAGCAGAATTAGAACGTCAGCAGGCCGTCGATAATTTACGGAAGGGGTTGGAGAAGAGGCCGGAGAAGGAGGAGTTGGTGGGGCGTACGTCTTTCCTTCTCTTATAAACTCTGCTGTTCCGAATGTGAATACATGGGTTCTTGCTGACGCTTCTTGGGGGGCGGGGTTTTAGGCAACATCCTACCCAGTTCCACCGCCGCGCCATCGCTACAGGAGAAGCAACGAGAGCTGGCGAAGCATATGCGCGCGGATAGCTTGGAGCAGAAGATTGAGAAGAGGCCCGAGAAGGAGGAGTTGGTGGAGCGTGCGTCCATCCTTCTCCCTCACTCCCTCTCTCCCTCCCTCCCTCTCTCCCTTCCCTTCCCTCCCCTCCCAAATCTATATCCATCGTGCATATCCATCCTAATGCTATATGGGGGGATTCACAGGCAACATTCTACCCAATTCCACCGCCGCGCCTTCGCTGCAGGAGAAGCAGCGAGAATTAGCGAAGCATATGCGAGCCGATAGCTTGGAGCAGAAGATTCAGCAGAGGCCGAAGGCGGAGGAGTTGGTTAAGGAAGGGATTCTGGACGAGGATCCGACGGAGGGTGTTAAGGGGTGAGGATGTGGATGTGGATTGATGCGGTGCGTGGGTGGGGTGATGGGGGTGGTGGAGGGGCTTTGGCAGGAGAGATTTCCAGACCGAATGCTGGAGAAAATCGTTGGAGCAGCAGCCGAGGGGAGCACGCTGGATCTCTGCTAGCTAGCTCTATGAATAATGATACTTGCAAACATCCATCATATCCACACCCCTCCCCCACCTCAATAACTCTCCACCGCCTCCCTCCTCTCCTCCCCACCCAAATCCGGCACCCACCCCTTCGGCCTCTCCCGCCCCCGAATAATCATCCCACACACCGCCCCCTCCACCTTCTCCACACAACTCCTCATAACCTCCATCTTCTTCTCCACATCCCTCTTCCCGCCCCCACCACCAGCCGTCGTATCCAGATATTCAAAACACGTCCTCAGCGCCCTCAGATCCGTCAAAATATCTCTCGCCTCGCCCCCACCCCCCGCGGAAGCCATACCCCTCGGCAACTCCCCATTCGTAGCCATAGTCGTGATTGCGAAACGCATTAGTTCGCCTACGAGGTCGAAGAGACCGAGGATGTAGTCGTCTTCTGGGAGTGGGATACCGGGTGGTAGTGTTGACTGGGCCTGCGCGTGGGTGATGAGGGTTTGGGTCTCGAGGTAGTGCTGGAAGGAGATGGCTTCCATGTATTCTTGTATTCCGCCGGTGATGTTGCGCTGGTAGCGCCAAGCGTTGATGCCTTGTAGGTCTGGGACTATGGAGGTGAAGAGGTCTGCTATTTGCTGTTGTCGTGGGGCGTTTTCCTGAGAGACTTTGGTCGGGATGGGAACGGCGAGCTGACGGACTCTGGATGGTAGTGTGTTATTGACATGCGTGATTGTTGGGGGGGGGGGGGGGGGGGGGGGGGGGTTTTAAATACCGCTGCAGCGAGAAGATCCTGACTGGTTATGAGCCTTTTCTTGCTCATAAGCTCGTTGTTATGGGCTGCTCACATCTTCTTGCTAAGGGCTGTGATGTCTCTGGAGGCTTTGATAATGCGCTCACGGCGGGCTTGATGCTCGTCCAATTCGTCGCGGAAGGTCTCAAAGATTGACAAGAACGGGGACAATGCTGGAGTGTCCATCTCTTCGTCACTACGAGGGCGCTTGATGCCTGCCATTGCTGAGAAGTCAGCACTCACGCCATGTGTGAGGTTGCATGGTGGTTTGACACTAAACATTTGTAAGTGGAACGGTTGATACGATGAGGACCTGTCTCGCTTATGTCCTACTTTTAGTAGTGTCTGCCAGAAAATAGGACTGACTACAACATATTTCCAGAGCAATAAGAGACAGCGTAAAACTCGAACATCAGCCTAAATTTCATATAGGTCATAGATTGACATTAAATCGGAATGTTATGATTATCTGCAGAGGAAAATTGGCACGTCAGGAACTTGCAGTGTCACCAGCCCTTGAAGCTCCTGGATTTCGCTTCGCATACTTCAAAGCCCCGGACGCAAATGCACCTCTCCGTTCACTCGATACGAAGAACATCGCCTCCTCCCACGCCTGGGTTTTATCATAGTAGCTCAACAGCCCGGCTAGAATGTACACCACATCCTGCCAGGTGAGATCGGGCGCGTAGATTGTCGAGGCGACTCCGAAGCGAGCTCCGCCCCTGGGCTCATCGTACCACCAAACTTCCGGCGCTGCTTCTATTTGGACTTTCGCTCTGGCGATTACTTTGGCGTTCGTAAGGCATGTCACGATGTGATTTGCTATCATTGGAGAGTCGGAGTCGCGGATCACCCTGAGAATCATGTCGCTATTGGGGATTAGATAGCGATCATCGGCGCGTCCTGTACCCACCGTCAGACTGCTTATTCCGTGGTCCATCTCAAAACGCGTCTTTGTGATGTTAGAGAGTTGACGAGGCCAAAGAACTGCTGCCATGGATGGTGTCGGCCTGTAATAAATCATAGAAAGATGCAGTGCGAGACGGCCAATGCGGCGAAGAAAATCATCTTGAAAGGTCCTATTATATGTTTGGCATTTGGTCGGGCACACCTATGATAATATAGGTTTTCTCCCCAAGTTGTCGCCTCACTTTTGAGATGCGACAATGACGCGCACACAGATTGGCAATGTCCATGCGCGCTCATTCTGGTGCACGGTATGATGTTTCTGGGCTTACTTCCGAGAGCTGTCGCAAGCAGTGGCACTCTTCAGCACTACTAATCAAATTTATGCGTGTAGTGATTTGGTCAGATATATGGACAACAAGGGTATCAGCCCAACAAATTAATGACGAGGGTAACAGAAAGTCCAATTGGTCGAAGGAGCTCATCGCCAATTTGTCATGATAAGAGCTGAGCAGTCGAAAGTATGGAGGCTTTATAGGCCGATAGAGATCAGAACTCACCTAACATCCAATGGCTTAGCTTTGATGCCCCGTTGACAATGCTGAGGAGTACCGAGGTAGCCAGGACATGGGATGGTGCATATCGAGAAAGAGCCGTGAACTCCTGGAACACTGGAATCTTAATTCGACATGCACAGTGTAGCCTGGCTTTGGCATGTCTACAACATAGTCCAGGTACCCAAGCTTGAAGCGCTTCTTACTCATGTTGTGTAGGGCACGTAAGCAGTCCTATTCAAACCCTCTTTGGGATGGTAGTGACACTTGTCCTCGATCCTATCAACCTTTACATTGTCCGCTTCTGATCCGAACCAAAATCTTTATTGATGTTCACTGTTATGCTTCAGACTGGTACTTCTTTCACCATTGTACATGGGCACTTACTTCTTTTGTGGTCCTAATGCTGCAATCTTGGGCATCGCAAATTTGTGGTTCGATCGAGCTGTCCAGCCATTCATGCTCCTGCGAACACCAAGCGTCTTTCTGGGAATGCTTGCTGCTGAATGTAGGTGTGTCATGGTCGTAGTATGATGTGTTGTTGCCGGCCTAATATCAGTATGATGTGATGCTGATTCGTGTTCTAAAATGTCTACAGCAAGCCCGTGCGACGGCTCCTCGACTTCTTTTTCCGCCTGTTCGAGAAGCACCTCATTGTCTGATGGCGAGCTTGAAAGGAAACTATACTGCTTCTTTGCAGGCTCATCCCCCCGAGGAAGAAGGTAGGGGCGAGAATTGTTTGAGATCGTTGGGAGTCTATGGGCGGAAAGCGTTTGTGGTATTGCGGACAGTGGCGTTCTGCCGGTAGGCCTCCCAGTCTCGTGCGGCACCGAGAGGGTAAGTGGAGTGGGCGCTCCATGTACTTCGTACCGGTTAAGCTGGCTGTGATTTACTAGTGTTTCTTGAATTGTGTGTTCTTCCTTTGCTTTTACCACGACCGATTTATCAGATTTCCTGTTAGTCTCATCGCCCTTAACCCAGAAGCTCATCAGACTTTCTTGAGCTTTAGCACTATTGACAGGCTTGCTGTTGCCTCTCATTGTTTCCACCTTCGAGGTTTGCAATCTACTGGCCGCGCTCTCTCGCCTTTGATTATCATTATTCAATTGCGAGGTTGCCGAGGTAAAGCCCCCATACGAAAAGGTGGAGCTGTTCTGCATCGTAGTCATAACGCCGACGTTAGCGAGCGTATAAGAGTTTCCTAAGACGGTGGCTTCTTGATTGCCAACCCTCGCACCCGAACCCTCCACTTCGACCCGACGTCGCTTAGCACCATGCTCACTGGAGTTGTTGTCCGATTTACTTCTCCTGGAGGCTATTGACTTGGCATCTTCCGCGCCGTTCAGAGGCCAGATGTCATCGTGAAAACTGGTCAGCATCTTCGAGGCTTCAATGATGCGAGCCTGGGTTGGGTAGTCTCTGCCGAGAATCTGACATATGTCGTTGACAGTTGCCGAGCCTATTGTGGGCCCTTGGTTCGTAATGTACTGGCCAACTTTCTTCGTTGACAAGAACGATGATAGCGTGGTCTCTTCTCGTTGCGAATTCTTGGTAGGACAGCTTATGTACAACAGCGCTTGTGCTCGAGTCATTGCAACATACAGTAGTCTCCGCTCTTCGTCGGTATCTTCTGCTCTTGAGTGCGGAATGCATCCCTCGTATGCGGAAGGCACGAATACTACAGGCCATTCAAGACCCTTAGCTGCGTGTATTGTAGAGATAGTGACCTGTGACTGAGACTTGTGTCCCTCTGAGTCTTCAACGTCTCGCTGAAGCTCTGTTGCCAGTGCAACGTTGGCTAAGAACTTCGACAAGGCTTCCTCCGCAGCACTACCCTTCTCTTGTTTCAAGCCTGCAATTGGCGGCAGACCATCGCCTTCCTCGAAATCGCCCTCGCTGTTATATATCGGGAACTCAGATGCTTGAACAATAAGCTCTTCGATATTTGCCCACCGATTCTCATAATCATCCGTTTGGGTCCTTTTTAGATGAGACTGAAAGTCGAGCTTCTTGATGATCTGTCTTAGGAGGTCCTCGGGTGAGTGTTGCGCAGAGCAATCGAGTACTTTGGTTCTGGAGGTGAGGATAATGTTAGTGAGGGTTCCTACCCCATTTTCTGCGGCCTTGGATAACTTTGTCTTTGGCTTTTTGTGTCCTTGGGCAGCTTCCCTCAAAAGCGTCCACAAACTTGTCTTTCTTGCCTCTGCTTCCTCTAGAAGTCCCTTCGCAGTTATTGGACCTATACCCCTAGCAGGTATGTTTATGATACGTGCCAAAGCGTCATTGTTATATGGTTGACTGATAACCCTGAGGTAGTCCAGTAGTATCTTGACTTCGACTCGACCGAAGAACTTCTGACCACCAACCATTCGGTAGGGTATGCCAGCTCTGCCCATCGATGATTCGACATGTCTAGATAGGGAGGCAGAACGAAGAAGTATGGCGTAGTCGGAGAAGTTGAAGAGGTCCCCTGTCAGAGCAAGGACTCTTTGTATTTCCGAGACTATCCATGATGCTTCGATTTCAGCGGACGGTAGCCGGCGCAGTACTGGTACTGTGCCTGGGCAGTGTGTCGGTAGTAGGGCTTTGGGATGTCGAGATTCGTCTTGCTCTATGACTTCGTGTGCGGCGAGAAGAATAGCTCCTGAAGATCGATAATTGGTTTTGAGCTCAATGACTAAAGTATCTGGGTATTGTCTCCTCATTCTTTTCAAGTTCTTTATCTCTGCTGACCGCCATCCGTAGATACTCTGGTCTGGATCGGCAACGGTAGTGACTCGTTTGTTATAGGCGGCAAAAAGCCTCATGAGATCGAATTGTACAAGATTGGTATCTTGAAACTCGTCGATCAATACCACCTCGACGTTCGACACGCAACTTGGATATAGCCCCAATAGGTCGACGCATCTGAGAAGGAGGTCGTCATAATCGAGGAGGCTAGACTGAGCTAGCTGGTCCTGATATGCTTGGAAGACGGATTCGAGTTCCTGCTGCTCGACATTGTTCTTCTTCGCCTCTGCTTGAGCCAGCTCTGGGTAGCCTATTCCTTTGGACTTTGAGCTGGAGATCCTGGAATGTGCTTTCCTGGGATCGACATTAATTCCTAGTCGCTTGACAATTCGTTTGATGATGCTCAAGGAGTCGGAGCTATCTGCGATGCCAAAATCCTTCTTGAGGCCGATCAAGTGGCCGTAGGTGACGAGGTATCGACGGCAGACAGAATGAAAGGTGCCCAGTATCAACCTTGACTCGATGCCATTGCCTAACAACTTTGAGAGTCTCTCCCTCATCTCCCGCGAGCTCTTGATGGTGAATGTAAGACATATTACGTTCCACGGTTTGTAGTGATGGTGCTGCAGGAGGTATGCGACTCGGGAGGTAAGGGTTTTCGTTTTGCCGCTGCCCGGAGGAGCGAGGATCTGTAGGACATCTGAGGGTGATGTTACTGCTGTATGTTGTGCTTCATTGAGATTCTCAAGCATTGAAGCCATATACACAATGAGGTGGACAAGATGATAATGTTGTCCTGGTTGAGCGGACGCGACTGGCGACATGGCGGGGTATTCTAGACACGTGGTCACGTTACTGGACAATTACAATCACGGATCAATCACATACTGATGAGGAGGAAATTACTTGGCGTCCCCGTCATGGTTATGTAATAAGGCCTTGGCTAGTAGCATCGCCTGTCACATTCATTTAGATTATTCGTAGCAGCATACATACATGGATTTGGTGCCTCATTGATGTCAATTATTGTTATTTCTAGGTGTACGAGTTTGCTTTCAGAACGGTGCATCCAGCATTAGTTGACTGATCCCCTTTTCTCATACCTTACCTAACATGCACCGCTTCGACCACTGCATGCTATATTAGATGGTAGTTTCTGTCTATACATAGTATACCTCCAGGACCTCCGTTGCTCAAAAGATATCGTCTCGCGCATTGTGATCATACTTTTCGTAGCTGCACCTTTCGTCTTTTCTCATATTCTTTCCTATGCTTTGGGACAATATCATCGGAATCTCTGGAAAATAATAAGATAGGCCACTCTTCATCGCAACCTTCCGGGAATCTGGTTAGGAATGGGAACACATTGGGATGCCTAATTTATTCAACACACAGGTTCGAGGAGAAGCTGACCGTGGTCTCTGAACATATCGATGATATTCTGCTTATGGGGTTGATACATTCATCGTTTCATCCCCATCATTGCACATTGATTCCACAGAGTCCTGTGAATGCCGTTGAAATAACGAAACAATTTCAGCTTCAGCGAGAAAGCAACGCCGGAAGGGGTCAGGACATCCGACTCCCCGCATAACTATGACGAAGAGCTCATACTTGGTGGGCTGCAATTCTTCAGCCGTAAGGGCTGATAAGTCCACATTTCTTTCGATACCTGACTGTCCTATCGTTGCCGAGACAGTGTTTTCCTTGACATTGCTTTCGGTCTTATACTATTTGTCCAGATTTGCCTCAAGTCGAAGCACTATGTCATTGGGAAACTTGAAAGGTACTTCGGGTGGATGATGCCCAATACTGCGATTGCGAATATTACATTGGCGCTTCGGGCATCTGAAATACGTCAACAATCTGACCGCTTCCTGTGGAAGTAGAAGCTTGGTCAAAGTTGTCCTTGCATTAAGAATCGACATTTATGGTCATGACTATGACTGTATCTTTGTCCTTGTTGTACTCGAAGGCGGCGCCATAGAGCTTCGAACGCGACGAAATTCAGTTCGTGAGACATAACGCCGGTACCTCAACAACATGCTCTGATATACTCAAAGTGGAAAGTTTCTTGACCAAGGTCAGCCTATCCTTGTCAAGTCCGGTACAGCTTGCTCAAGCTTTTCTACCCTGTTCGTGCGAACAGCTAAGCCATAGGTCAATCTGTTCGTTCTATTCTTTCCCTATTCGATGGATTCCCATCATCATGCAATAACGTCCTTGGAGGAAGACACAGGTTGTTGTTCCTCGAAAATAGCTTCAAGGACAAGCGCTCTCAATTATGCGCTCAAAAAGTCAACAAGCATTACAGGTCACTGAGATCGTTTAACAGAGTTGATTATCAACTAAACACATGCCCTCCTTGTACTCTTCAACGATCGGTTTCTCTAGCTACCAACATCTCAGGAGCATGTCCCTCTAGTCAGAACCAGGACGGCCCTCAATTATTTCTTCCACCTTTTGATAAAATTCCTCTCGCGATGGCTTCGAAACGATCTGCGATTCCTTCTCTTTCTAATAGGTATTGGTGGGAGCAATCGCAAGAAAGGCTCTCCAGATGTTGTCGAATCAGTACAGCACATCGACCCTGACTTACTTCCACGGATGGTCTGGACCTGCTTCATCCTCTGATCTACACTGCAGTACGTTTCGGACACTGATGGTCCGTGTTCTAATCCATCTCTTCCTTGCGTATCTTGTGTGCTCTCGCTTGGAGCGACTGGTCGAGGCTGCTAATCTTGTCAAGTAAGCACACGTACGCGCTGAATATCCGGCCTCTGCATAGACGAGTCAGTCAGCTAATCGACAAGTCCAAATTGACAGAACTTACTCTGGGTCTGGAGCCTTTTCCGAAAATAGCCTCATGATTGGTAAGATTCTGGGCGGGAGCCATGGCTCGCTTTGAGCCCGCCGGTCGAGGGTTCGTATATGGGCCTATGTTTCCCTTTGCCATCTTAGCCGTCGAGCCTTCTAGGCCTTCTTCGGCCTTTCTCTTTCTGTCAATTGGCTCGACTTTGCCTACCACCATGTTCTCACTGATGCCCTTCCGAACCAATTCCGTCGCCGGCTTTGAAGCAGTCGACTTGGGAGGCCCGGTTGAGAAAGACCTTTGCCAATGTGGTGTACAATCACTTCCTCTCATACACTGAGCCAGTGGCATTGCCGATTTATATGTCTTTGGCAAAGCTCTAATTCGCCGCTTGTCAACCGCATGGCGTAACTCTATACTTCCGTTCTTGTCAGATCGAATATCCTTCTCTTTATCAATTCGAAGCTTCCGGCTCTCGGCATCCTGGATCTTGTGATTTTCCCTCTCTTTCTTGATGCGAAGTTTCCGGTTCGCAGCATCCTGGATCTTCTGACTTTCCTTCTCTTTCTCGATTCGAAGCTTCCGACTCGCAGCATCCTGAATCTTCTGATTTTGGAGAGCTACTTTATTGCGTTCACTCATCTGATTAAATGCGCTCTCTGCTCCGACTGGCGGCTTCGGTGCTACTTGTGGTCCCAAGGAAGGCTGCTTCATGTCCTTTAGCCAGCTGAGACCAAGGAATAAGATGGCATACGTACCACTAAAGGCCGTGCTGGCTTCAAGGCCTCGGAAATCTTATCTGATTGTCCTTCAGTGTTGACTGGCTTCTTCTTCAAGGCCAAGTCGGGCTCTCCTCGTCCAAGCGTGACCCTACCATTCATGGCCTGACAAGCTCGTCAATTTTGAATATGCAGAGCCTCGTTACGTGATGACCTACATGCTTATTTTCTAGTACCGAGCGCTCAAGGAAACCGCTAGGACGCTTCATGTCTTTTATGATTCTATTCACTGGCTTCCTGATGTTACGCTCCCTTGGCGATTGAAGTTGTCTGACATCGATCAAGGTCTTTTCGAAAGGATCTTTACCATGTACATTAGGACCCCCGCCAACCACAGTGAGACCTTCATGCTCACCTTGGAAGCGTTTGCCGGGGCCAACATGAAACAAGGCCTTCTGCTACTCCACCGAATCAGCCACGTCAAGTCCGCGAAGCGATGTCAATATGTTCAAAACATAACCAACCGTCACAGCTTCAGAAAGAGAGTACTAACCTGTTTCTTCGCTATAGGAACATCCTCGTCCTCAATCGCCTTCCGCTTCAAAGACAATGAACTCCCAGCATCCTTGTACACCGAGATCTGCAAAGCGTTCATCAATCAACCAATAGCATGTGTTGAGTCTATGATAGCATACCTTGGATCTCGACGAGACTTTTGACTCCGAATTTAGCTCCAAGGCTTTAGATGGTCCTTGTATATATATATACTCCGGATCGAACAGCTCCCCTTCTTCGAGATCAACTACGGCCTGCTTGTAAGCAGCCTGTTCAATTTTCAAGAGAGGTCTGAGTTGCGCTTTGAGTTCGGAACGTCGCTTTGTCATCTCCTTCACTTCATTTTCTGATATTGGGATTCTGTCTGATATGGTGGGGGCGTATTGGCTGTGATGGGACATTGCGATGTGAAGGGTCGAGAAGTGTGTTGGAGGTCGAAGCCTTGGCTGAATCGGGTCAGTGGGTAAGAGGAAACGATGTGTTGTGCTGTGCTGTATGGCTAGTGATGCGTGATGGTGGTATGATGAAGTGTGTGTCTTGAAGCAATGATGGAAAAGTATCGTTAAATACGGAAGATGTTCAAGTAATGGCTCAAGTTTGTGGCCAAAGTACGATACTAAAAAGTTGTTAGTGAAATCAAGCAGCTAGATATCGAGAGCGAGTCTGCTCATCACTAGAAGGACACGAGGTCGGTGTTTAATCCCCTCCCGCTATTGTGGTGTCGAACGTCTATTGTGTCTATTCAGGACCCTTTCCTCACTTCACCCAAGAATAACAATCCACCATTCCTATGCACTATCCGTATTGTCCTGAATGATATTCGTTTTGCTTCACTACCCCCAGCCTCCAAATACCCAAATACACCCCCGCTCCCATCAACAGCACCAGCATCCAAAACTAATCGCATCCCACCCTCATCCCATCTTAGAAAACGTAGTCCCTCACCACCTCCCCAACAACACCACCACAATACCAACCCTCGCACTCACCAACACGAACACCTCATATCCACTAACTCCATCCACCGCAAGCATCAACCCTTCACCAACCAGCAGCTTACCAGAACACGTCACCGAACAAAACGAGTATCCTAAAGCTGCACCCATACCCATTCCAATCAGCCACAACATAAAGACATTAAATACCATCGCGATACCCACTAAGTCTAGAGTTTAGATATACGCACACATACTAGCTTCAATAGATAATGCGGACAGTCCTTATCTCTTTATCGATCTCGTCCCTTGACGCCGCTGTTAGAACTAACCCTAGCTGTATCATTCACAATCTCTATGAATATCTGAGATTATCAAATGATTGGTTATCCAACATATCCCCCCATCGAACGGATTGGAAAGAAGTCCGCATACTTACCGACAGTCCGATATTATATTATATTATGTTCTCCGTATGTTTTATAGAATACTAGATGAAACGTCACGTCGTGAGGTGTGATTCTATATATTTTACTATCTTCGTTGATTGCGTTGATACCCATTCTATGCTATGCTGTGCTCTTGGGACTTTTAATTCGGTGTAGGGATAGGGATAGAGATAGGGTTGAAGGAGATGATGGAGAGAAGAGAGGAGCGAAGAGAAGAGAGGAGGAGAGAAGAGATGCCGTGGCATGGCTTATCCGCAGCGTTCTAAGTTTCCTTTTGGGGTTAAGCAACGACCGTTTACCACGGTAGAATGGTGAGTTCGGATTTGGGTTGCGGGTAGAAAGCAGATGGGTTTGTTGAGAGGAATTAAGGCATGGAGAGGACTGATAAGGGAGGGGGGTATATCGCAGATATAGCATGGGGTTAAGATCGGATAATGAGCGTGGGAATTTGACAGCGCTGTGAAACCTGAAAACAAACACCCTAGTCTCTCCCTACACCTCTCAATACCAAAACCCAAACCAAAAATAAAACCTCATCCATTCCCACAAACCATCATGTTACCCAGAAAGCGCCGCCCACCCTCCAGGACAGTCTTCGATGTTCCCACCAACACTCCCATCTCCACTCCGCTTACACTCCATCAACCGCGACAAACACGCCAGATCCAACCAGCCCGTCGCATTGAAGCTGACCACATCCCCCGCATCAAACCTGCCCGCCTCCGCACACGCATACGGCCCGGCAAACAGCGCCTCCTTCGTCGTCCAGTTGTCGTTTAAAACAGCAGGGAGTGCACTTTTGGTAAGTTTACTGTCCGAGCCGATGCTGAAGCTGAGACCGGTGCTGTTGTCGGTCCAGGTACTCTGGTGCTGGGTGGCTGAATGGTTGGTAACTTGGGCGATGTAGCCGTTGGCGCTGAGGGCGGAGGAGGCGATGTACGTTCTTAGCGCGTAGTCCATGCCTGGCACTTGGGGAGGAAGGGAGAGGGGAGTGGAGTCCGTGTAAGCGCCCGAGGAGGCGAAGGCGATGAAGATGGGCATGTCGCTCATGATGAGGTTGAGGCCGGCGTTCAGGGTTGCGGCAACTTGGTTGGATTGGTTGGCGAGGGTGGAGGTTAGATCACCCATGGGGGTTAGGGCGCCCATGGGGGTCTGTTTTGTGTTGGTCGTGCTTGGGGGCCAGAGTGCTTTGGATACGGCGGGGGCCTCTTGCAAGCTGTTTCGGAGTGCTTGGCTGGTTTTTTGGGCGATGGGCGAGAGGCCGGGGACGTTCGCCATGTAGGGGGTGGTGAGGTAGGGGAGGCCGGCGATGGTGGCGGATAGGAGGGCGGATACGGAGAGCATGGTTTTCTCTTGGGGGTCGATCTCGGTGGTTATGGGCTGGACGATGAGGGATGCTTGGTTGGAGGCGGTTCCGGACGCCGTATACCACGTCATGAAAAGGTCGTTGATTGCTGGATTGTCTAGGCGTTAGGTATATCCGCACAGACGGTCCTGAAGGGGGTTCTTACCATAGATGGCTTTCAGAGTGTATTGATACTTGGGTTGGAGGGTGGGGTCGACCTGCCCGGCTGCAGGAAGCTGGAAGTTACAAAATTGGCCGTCGATCTGGGAACAATCGTGACCGGGTGAGCCTAATGCTAGGCGCATGAAGCAGTTTGACCAGTTCTCATTAGGGACGCAGCAGTTGAGGCCGTCAGCGCTCGTGTCACATGATTTAGTGGTTGCGTTCCACCCTGTCTTGGGATTGTTCAGGAAGTCGACCATCCCAAGTTCTGCCCAGCAACGACTGTCAAAGACTGCGTGGATATCGGTGCAGTTGTGGCTTTGCTGTCTTGGCCGAAGAGGGGAAGCTGAGATGAGTGGATTACTGCCCGAAAGGGCAATAAACACTAAAGTGGATCGAAGAATGTGCTGGACCTGCATGATTGCTCAAGGTGATCAAATTATACTGAGCGGAGATCTTGCAGGAGATAGCTGATTGTAGAAAGAGACTTGAAATTTCTTTATACAACTACCAACAGACATAGTTTCATTCGTGGCAAGGCAATAGGACGATGTCAACTGTTTCAAATACACGGGACATAGCAGTCGTTAGGAAAGGGTATACCCGTACCACGTACCTTTCGGTCTGAGAGAGGCTGAGCAGGCGAAGGATTTGAGGAATGAGGCTCTACAACATATTGGCGAAACGAAACATCCCAACGAATGGAGGAAACCCTCTTCCTCATCTCGTAGCCGCTGCATTGGGGAGTCAGAGGTGGACGACCTATCTCAGATATCCATGTGTGAACATGTACTGAGCTCTTTGAAGAAGTGTTCTATTCCTTCTGACGTGGCTGTGAAGCATGAGGTGAGAGGTGGAACCTCAGCATCAATAGTGAAGCTCTATATCGGTATACAGGCGACTCGCGCGCCTAGTCAGACACTCGAAAAACTCTTCGGCAATGATCCATCAGTCCTGTCCCGCCCTCAGAATCCTCAACAACCCTATTCTTCGGTAGCCCATACAGCCTGTTCAAGGATTCCGTTCATAGTGGTCGCGCAACTACTCCCTGTTAAATGGTATGATGATCAATGAGTCATCTGCACGTGAATCTGGGTATCTTCTTACTATAATAGAAAATACTGGAATTGGGACCCTGAGCTTATCGCAGCTTATCGATTGGTCTAAAGTCCCCCGAATTACCTCCTTAGGACTAGCGTCATCTGCGGCGAATATTAAAACTCTAATATTTCTTCGCATTCTACCTACGTATACACCTACCCTTAATAATATTTTCTACTTAAATAAAGTTATATAACATATCTACAGCTATTTAAAACTTTAAAAATTATAAAAATCGGTATAGTAGTTTAAATAATATATCGTTATTAATACATTTACCTACTAAATTCTATGCGCTAACAGCTAGAATAATTAGATTAATAATAAAAATCCTATTATTATTTATAAATTACCTATTCTACTATCTTATCTACTAACGTATCTAATATCAGCTTAAATAGGGGGAAATATCCGTCTTATTACTAGGTATATAACGCTATAAGAATAATCTATATTAGTCTATTACTATATTAGCTAATACTATCGTATTTATAAGCTAAAAACCCTACTATTTATATTACCTACTAATATATCTAATATCCACCTACTAATATATCTAATATCAGCCTGAATAGGGGGAAATATCCGTCTTATTACTAGGTAGGCAACGCTATTAGAATAATCCATATCGGTCTATTACTATATTAGCTAATGCTGTCGCATTTACAGGCTAAAAACCCTACTATTTACGTTACCTACTAACGTGTCTAATATCGGCTTGAATAGGGGGAAATATCTGTCTTATTACCAGGTATAGAATGCTATTAGAATAGGTGTATATAATATAGCTAATACTATCGTATATATAGGCTACCTACTAATATATCTAATATACTCCCTACTATTTACCTTACCTACTGACGTGTTTAATATCAGTCTAAATAGGGGGAAATATCCGTCCTATTACTAGGTATAGAACGCTATTAGAACTATCTATATCGCTATATTACTGTATTAGCTAATACTATCGCATTTATAGGCTAAAATCCTACTATTTACATTACCTACTAACGTGTCTAATATCTACCTACTAACGTATCTAATATCGGCCTGAATAGGGGGAAATATCCGTCTTATTACTAGGTATAGAATACTATTAGAATAGGTATATATAATATAGCTAATGCTATTATATATACAGGCTATCTACTAACGTATCTAATATACTCCCCGCTATTTATATTACCTACTAAACGCTAGGTAGTAGGGGTAATTTTCTAACGTAAAAATCTTGAATTTTTACAGGTATTTTCTAGTAGTATAATAGTATTTAATAACTAATAGAGGGATAATAGCTATATAAAAAAGGAGATATAAAAGGAAAATCTCTTCTAACATCTACTAAGACGTAATTTATAAGTACTAAGGTTTACCTAAGCTAATTTCTAATACTCTCTCTTAGTTTAATAATAACGAGGTAGAGTCCCTATTATTAACTACTATATCTAAATATCCTTATATTTTACTTAGATTTAGTCCTAACTATTATCTAACTAAGTTAAAGTTAATAGGACTAATAGGTTTTATAAGAGGGTTTATATATTAAGCTTTAATATTAACCTATTTAAGATAGATTTCTTTAATTTTAAAAACTAGTTAATAAATTAAATAGTATCTTATTTAAATATATTTTATAATAGTATAATTAATTAAGTTAATAATTAATTTTATAAATACTTAGTTATTAATACTTAGGAGTATTAGTACTACTCCCTTATTATACCTTAACTCTTTAAGTATAAGGCCTAGATATAAAGCTTCTTTATATACCTCTATTATAATAATATATTTAGACTTATATATAAGTATTATTACTAGCTTTTATAATTTAGATTATTAAGTAATAGAGCTATTAAATAGTTTATAAATATACGCCCTAATAGAATAAGATATCTTATAATTATTATAATATAATATGTTAATAAAACCCTTTAAGCTATTATTATTACCTAATTAATAGATAAGACTATTATTAACTATTTCTAATAGATAATATAATACCCTTTTTACTATATTTATATATCATAAAGAAGGGTTATAGAGAGAATAACTTAGGGTATTAATAATATAAGTAATATTAGGCCTAGTTATAATACTTAACTAATTAAGTACTCTTATAAGGGACTAATAAGCCTCCCTATTAAATAAGAGGGCTATATAGCTATTAAGGGTAATAATAATATATACCTATTTTATAAGTAACTTTACTAGTAAATAATTCTTTATATTAAGCTATCTTAATAATTATATAATATATTTTATTTAACTAACTTAAATAGACTATTTATCTAGATTTTTAATAATATTTATACCTAGATAATCTTTCAAATCTCTTATATACTTAAAGTTAAACCTCTTATTAAGTTTATTTTTTATATAAGTAATTAGGTCCTAATTCTATATTATAAATAGTAAGTTATTTATATATATTATAATAAAATCTTTTATTATAGGGTTAATAAATATATAATAATCATACTTAAGATAATTAAATCCTAGTAACTTAAGTAAGGGTTATATAAAGCTTTATTTAATTAATAGGCGTATCTTTATTAGCTATTAGTAAAGTAATATAATTACTCTACTTAGATTTCTTCCTAAATAAGTAATTCTAGGAACGCCGCGATAATATTTAAATACTTAATAACTAGCTTATATTTAGTAATTAGAATAGAAAGAAGATATTATAATAATACCTTTAAAGTTAATAAAAAAGTCTTATTAAAATTAATCCCCTTAATTTAATAAAAGCCTTTAACTACCTATTAGGCCTTATACCTATTTATTTTACCTATTAACTTAAATTTATAAGATAGGACTTATCTTCCTAGTAAGATATATACCTTTTAGGGTAGCTTATATAATATTTTTTATATCTTCTACTTAATATAATTAGTTAACTCTTCTTTAGTAGTAGCGAGCTATTTTTTATTATTAGGCCCTTAGAGGGCCTTATCTATTAATATTAGATAGGGATACTCTTTATTAATAGTAATAACGTAGGTAAGTATAGCCCTAAACCTATTAGGGTTATTAGAAGACTTTAGGCCTTACTTATTAATCTAATTATAATTAATTTATAGTTTATTATAACTAGAATAATATAATAAATTAGGAATAATTTTTTAGGATTTACTATTCCTAGCTAAAATCTTATTAATAATAGCTAATAGTATTTTAGTAGTAATTTAGTATATCTAACTATTATAACTATTCTAATTTTAAATAGTTAATATTTCTAACTCCGCTTAATTAATTCTAGTCGTCTAATTATTTAACTTATATTAATTTAACTTAGGTAGATTATCCTAATTATATCTATTTAGACTAGTTAGCCTACTTATATTATTAGTTAGGCTTAATATTAATTAGCTATTAGGAAGAGTTATTACTAATCTATTATTAGAGTTACTAGTATTATTAGTATTTTTAGTATTACTTAATACTCCCTTAATACCCTATTAATTAGGAGGGGGTACTCCCTCTAAGACCTAACTATTATAATTTAATTAGTCTAACTAGAAGTAGCTTAAGAGGTTTATAATATAGTTATTACTATCTTCTCTATCTATTAGAAGCTTATTATCTTTATTTATAGTATAATAGCCTTTTTATTAAATATAATATATACTAACCTAATAAGATATTATCCCTTAATATCTTATATATAATAGATACTCTTATTATTATAATTAAGGAAGTAGTATTTAATAGCCTTATTATCTAGTTTCTTCTTATTTAGTAATATATTAAATAAATAGTACTAATATTTAAAAGGCTTTAAGTATATTAATATTATAAGCGGAACTAGCGGTTCTTATACTACGCTTAGATAAAGTACTTCTCGTTACGATTAGTAAATTATAGACTAATATACTAAGGTAGGAGTAATTAGTAGATTACTAACTAATATACTAAGATAAGGATTATTAGGGTTAGTACTAATCTAACTAATATACTATTTCCTATATTTATATAAAGAGCGTACTTTCCCGTCTAAATAGGAGCTTTATACTTAACTTATATTATCTACTAGATTAATCTCCTAGATACTAAATATAATTCTATACTAAACTAGTTTAGTATAAAACCTACTTACCCTCTCCTTAATACTCCTCTTTATAAGATTAACTATAAATCCCTATTAACCTTCTAGAGACTAGGGGTCGTAATACTTTAAGTACTCTTAAGATAAGTACCTTAGGAGAAAGGAACCCTACCTTAAGTAAACGCGGTTTATAATAGTCTATAATAGCTAAAGCTAAGGATAGTATTAAGATTACTAAACTAGACTTATACTATAATAACTAGGATAAGTTAGAAGAGTAGTTAGTATAAATATAATTATACTTCTCTTTTAACTAGGACGCTATTAGGTTAGGTAAGTAACCGCTATTTATAATAACTTATATAAGAGGACGGGCCTTAGAGGTAGTTTACCCCTTATCTTAAGTAATATATAGAAGGCCCTAATAATAATAATAACGTCGCTATTAAAGTATAGATAGAGAGCTTTACTTACTTCTATATTAAAATAAGACGAATATTTAGACCTTCTAATAAAGAAAGTATAGCTATACGGGTTATCTAGTACTTAATATAGAAAAAATCAGCGTTAGAGTATTTAACTTAGTTTTAATAATACTCTATATAGACGAACTAGGATAATAACGTACTTATAATAATATATTAGAGAGGATTGAAGGATAACGTTAAGAAAGAACTTATATAAGACGGGGTAGTATATAATACGCTAGACACGCTTATTAAGGCCGTAGTAAGGATTAATAACTAACTCTACGAGCTTATAATAAAACTACGCTATAATAGTAGTATTACTAGGCTTAAAAGGGTAGGAATCTATTCTAAGGGATATTATAATAAGAGATATATATAATATAATCCTTATAGACCTATATTAATAGAATTAGACTTTACTTAAAAGAAAAGTAAGTTTAAGGGTAAGAAGTAGTAAGGGGATAGAAAAGTAATAAAATATTATAATTATAATAAACTAGGCTATATCGCTAAAGACTATAAGTTAAAAAAATATAATAAAACGACTATAATTAAATGTATTAGAGAGGATACTAATTAAGATAACTAGACCTCTAAGGGATTAACTAGAGGTAGAGTATAATAATAAAGAACTAGACGCGATTATAAAAGATTTACTAGTACTTATTAATCGGCTAATAGATAAAAATATTAAGGAACTTAAAATTAGAGAAGAAGAATTATATAAGGAGATTACTAAAAAAAAATAGAGAAATATTAATTAAATTAAAGGAAGACTTATAAGGATTTATAAATAATTAAAAGAACTAGGTTCTAATAATAGTAATAGTAGTTAGGCTTAGAAGGAAAATCCTAAGTAAGGCTAAGGAAATAATAATTTAGACTAGGAGGACCTTAGCTATAAACCTAAGAAAGGTAAGGGGAAATACCTTAAAGAATCTTATACCTCTATATTAAGAGATCTATAAATAAAACTTAAGGAAAGAATAAAATTCTATTAAGAAAAAGTATTAGACGGACTCCTATAAAAGGAATTCTAAAATAACTTATAATATCTATAATATAGAGTAATATATTAAATAGCTTATACTAACGCGTATTACCCTTACTATTACTAAGTAAAGGAAAACTTAGGGAAGGTGGTTAGGATATATATATACGGAAAAGTTTAGACGGCTTATAATAACCTAAGTTATAACTAGTACTTAATAATAAAGAGAAGTTATAAGTAGTTTCTAAACTATAACTAAAAATAGTATAGTAGTCTTTATAGATATCTTAAGTATAATAAGGATATTATAGAATATTACTTATTAAAGTAGTACGTATATTTCTATAATAAGTATAAGAAATATATATAATAGAAAAGGATTACTAGATTCCTCCCTAACTTAGGAAAAGAGTAATCCCTTATACTAAGGGGAAGTATAAGGAGATTAATATCCTAATCCCTAAAATATAATAGTTATACTTAATAGAGTATATAATATACGTGAATATACTAGTTAGAATAGATAGTTAGAGAACTATAATAATAATAGATTTTAGAGCATCTAGAAACTTTATCTCTAAAGTATTAATACGGTTAGTAGGCTTATTAATATAAAGAAAGAAGGATCTATATAACTTATAGATAGTTAACGGGTTAAGCCTATTAATAGGAAGTATAACTAAGGAAATAACCTCGCTACTATTTATAATTTAACGCTATTATAAGGAAATATCCTTTAATATAATTAGGATAGCTACTTATTATATTATTTTAGGTATACCTTAGTTAAAGAAGTATAACCTAGTAATTAACTAGAGAAGAAAAGTACTTAAGTTTAAGTAAACTAATAATATTACTAGGTTCTACCTTATACGCTAATAGAGGATAATAGTAGATAAGAAATTAAACTAAAAGATAGTTAAGGTATATATTACCTTAGTTTTAAATAAGGATAGCCTTAAAGAATAAGGATCTAGCTTAATAGATACTAGCGAAGGTCTATAAGGTTAATAAGTTAGAGTTCTTAGAGTAACTAATAATACTTCTAATATCTTATAAGAGTATTAAAGATAGAAACGCCTCTTTATAAGAGAGATAATAGTAAAAGCTCTACCTAAATACTAACCTTAGGATTATAAGATTAAACTTAAATTAGGGAAGGAACTAATATTTAGACCTATTTATACGTTATCTAAAAAGGAACTCTTAGTACTACGCGGGTACTTAGATAAGAACCTAAAAAAGGGATTTATTTAAGAATCTAAATTACTAGTAGGATACCTAATACTCTTTATAAAAAAGAAAGATAGATTACTACAGCTATATATAAACTATTAAAAGTTAAATAATATAATAATTAAAAATTATTACCCGCTACCTAATATTAGTAAGTTATAGGATCGGCTAGCTAAGGTAAAGATCTTTATAAAGTTAGATCTTAGAGGAGCGTATAACTTAATTTAAATAAAAGAAGGTAATAAATAGAAAATAGTATTTAGGACTTAGTATAAATATTATAAGTACCTAGTTATATTATTTAGTCTTACTAACGTACTAGTAGCCTACTAGGTACTAGTTAATAATATTATATAAGCTTACTTAGATTAGATAGTAATTATATACCTTAATAATATATTAATATACTCTAAGACTCTCGAGGAATATATCCTTTATATATAGGATATATTAATATACCTATTATAAGTAGGACTCCTCTTAAAACTAGAGAAGTACGAGTTTTATAAGGATTTAGTTAAATTCTTAGGGTTTATAATAATAATTAAAGGAGTCCGTATAAGCCCTAAGAAAATTTAGGCTATATAGGAATAGCTTATACTATATAATATTAAATTAGTATAAGGATTTCTAGGATTCGCTAACTTTAATAGACGTTTTATAGAAGGCTACTTAAAGAAAGCCTTACTACTAACTAAAATTATAAAGAAGGATTAGGATTTTAATAGGATACTAGTTAAAAGAAAGTATTTATTAAACTAAAGTAAGTATATATAGATCCGCTAGTACTCTATATATTCTAAAATAGAGAACTAGTACATATTAAGATAGATACTTTAGACCTTATAATAGGAGCCTACTTATACTAATAGTTTAATAGTAGATAGTACTTAATAGTATACTACTTACGTAAAATAATAGTAGTAGAATAGAATTATAATATATATAATAAAGAGCTTTTAGCTATTATCTATTTATTATAATATTAGAGAGTATATACTAAAAGTTATTCTAAACTTACTATCTTTATTAATTATAAAAACCTAGTCGGTTTTATAATAATTAAAGAGTTAAATTAATAATAAGTTAGATAGGCTAAGCTCCTTAGATAATATAAGTTTAAAATTTAGTATACCCTAGGTAAAGATAATAGATAAGTAGACGCTTTAAGTAGACGGTCTAATTATATATAAATAAAAGATATTATAATATAACCTATCTTAAAATAAGAAAATAATAGATTATTAGTACTAGCTAAGTATTTAGTAATAACTATTTAAGTAATAATATATATAGTTCTAGATCTTAAGGAAGTATATATTAGAGATATCTTAACTAGTAAGCTTAGGAAGTAATAACCTAGCCGAGACCTATTACTATATAAATAAAAGCTATATATACTATTAAAGGCGGTTAAGGGAGTAATTAGAGATTATTATAATAATCCTTTACTAGGATACCTAGGAGTTTCTAAGATAATAGAACTTATTTATTGAATATATATTATACTAGGCTTATAAGTATTAGTTAAATAATATATTAAAGAATATATATATTACTAGTAGAATAAATCTATAAGATATACTAAGTATAAATAGATCTAGTTTACTAAAGTTCTAGATATATTATAAAAAGATATTATAATAGACTTTATTATAAAACTACTACGGTTAGTTAACCTAATAATAAACAATAAGTATAATTCTATTATAGTAATTATTAATAAACTTACTAAGTATACTATTATAATCTTATATAAAGAAACCTATAATACTAGTTAGCTTAGGTTTATTTTATTAGATAAACTTATTAGAGATTATAATATATTAGAGTTAATAACCTCTAATAGGGATAAGCTCTTTACTTCTAATTACTAAAAGACCTTAATCGCCTCTATTAGAACTAAGCTAAAAATATTAACTACGTATTATTTATAAATAGATAGATAGATTAAATATATAAATTAGACTATAGAAACATATCTTAGATATTATATTAATAAAAGGTAAAATAATTAGGTTTTACTACTCCTAATAATATAATTAGCTTATAATAATAAAAGATCTAATACTATAAAGCTATTACTATTCTTCGCTAATTATAGAAGATATATAAACCTATTCCTAGATCTAAGATAAGAACTAAATCCTAAGAAAGCTTTAATACTAGTATTAGATATAAAATACTTATATAGAGATATATAAGGTAAAATCTATAAGAGAACCTTATCTACGGAAGAGACGGCTAATAAAAAGAGAAAAAATAGTCCTTAGCTAAAGAAGGAGGATAAAGTATACCTCCTTATAAAAAACCTAAAGGGTATAAGACTAAGTAAGAAACTAGACTATATTAAAGTTAGACTATTTTTAGTTATTAAGGAAAAAGGACCTATTAATTATAAGTTATAGCTTCTACCTAATACTAAAATCTATCTAGTATTCTATATCTTAATATTAGAACTAGTAGATCCTAATATACCTTTATAAGAAACCTTCTATTTTAAAATAGAGGAAGAGAATAAATTTAGAGCTAAAAAGATTTTATTATAAAAAGGTTAGAGTTACCTAGTAGAGTATAAAGGATATAAGAGCTTAGAAAATACCTAGGAACTAGTTAAGAACCTTATAAACTACTAGAACCTCCTATAGTAGTTTTACTAGTAATAATAAGACTACTCTAATTAAAGTCCTTAGGAATCTTAATCTATTTAGATAATATATTAAAAAGGAAGTTACTAGGATTAGGAGTACTCGCTTACTCCTCTAATTTAACCTCTTTGATATTCTAAAGCTCCCCTTCTACTATTTTAATCCCTTTCTTTTTTAGTACTTCTACCTCTCTTTAAAGCTAGTTAAATTTAGCTAGAGCCTCTTTAGCTTTAACGGCCTTTTAATTACGCTAATTCTAAATTCTAGTCTATTTAGTAGGAGAGAAGGGTAAGAGGTTATAATCTATTAAACCCTTCTAGGCGCATTCTATATAATAACTTAATAAGACCGTAACCTTATACTTATTAGCCTAACTAGCGCGTTTATAGTTTAAGTAGACTCTTATTACTAGTAAACTAGTTTTAATAATAGTTTCTACTAGCTAATAATAAAGAAAAGTAGACTTTAGTTTTAGCCTAATAGGTAGTATAATTATAGAAGTTTTCAGGATAAAAACTAATAAGGGGGAACCTAATATTATAAGTAGAACTAGTAGTTCTTATACTACGCTTAAATAAAGTACTTCGTATTATAATTAATAAATTATAGACTAATATACTAAGGTAGGAGTAATTAGTAGATTACTAACTAATATACTAAGATAAGGATTAGTAGGGTTAGTACTAATCTAACTAATATACTATTTCTTATATCTATATAAAGAGCGTACTTTCCCGTCTAGATAGGAGCTTTATACTTAACTTATATTATCTACTAGATTAATCTCCTAGATACTAAATATAATTTTATACTAGACTAGTTTAGTATAAAGCCTGCTTGCCCTCTCCTTAATACTCCTCTCTACGAGATTAACTATAGATCCCTATTAATCTTCTAGAGACTAGGGGTCGTAATAATTAATAGGGTTTTAAAGCTATACTATTTCTTAAAGGGGGACTTTCTATCTTTACTAGGTATAAGGTTCTTAATATAATTAATATAATAGATAGCCTTACCCTAGAACTCCTAAGGTAATCTAGTATTAATAAAAACTATTCTAACTTTATTAAATAGTATCTAGTTCTTTCTCTTAGTAATCCTATTCTAATATAAGTTATATAATACTAATATAGTTAATTATATCCTATTCTCTTTATAGATCTATTAATAGTTATAGCCCTAGGCGAGTTTATTATTACTCTAGATAAAAGCTAGTTAATACCCCTAATTCTTCTAGTATTTTATTCTAAAGGCGAGTTTTATTAGTAATTCTCCCCTACTAGATATATAGTCTATAAGAGAAAATCTTAATACCTTATATATAGAGACTATTATATTAGTATATCCCTTAAGGGTAGTTATATAGCTAGTTAATACTAGGTTAATATACTAATATTAGCTAGGGATAGTAACTCTATATATAGGTATTCTTACATCGGCAAACTAGGAACCCGTATAGAAAATCTAAACTGCTAAATCCGCTGAAAGCGCTTTTTTCAGGCAAAATACTAGTAAAAAATAGGAAAATTTCAGGGTTTTTTTATTCTAGCCTAAAAGTCCTAAATATAGAAAATCCGGATTTAAGGCCTTAAATCCGTGATTTTCCTCTAGCGCCGGGAAGAAACGGGAAGCTCGCTAGAGTTATAGCGGCTACGTCGTTAACGCTAGCGTAATATAGGTTTTAAATACAGTCGATTCACGTAATTTATATACGCGTAGAGTACTCCCTAGCCAAGCCCTGTTTCTTATACCTATATCACGCCTGCGATTATATCTCCTACTAAGTATTAGAATTATTAATTACTAATAAGACTTAGTACCTTATTATAATTACCTAGTTAGTACTAGCCTAATATAGTTATATTATAGCTAATTAGTAGGACTTATCTCCTATTAGTCCTATTACCTAGTATTTCTAAAAGCTGCTAAATGCGTATTTTATAACTTACGGTGTTATTCCGAGCTCTAGGGCTGATATATAAGCGTATTAGTCATGTACGTATAATGCCTGCATAATATGCATATTTTTATAATATACAGGTTTCCTAGTTTACTAATATAAGGGTATTTAAGTAATTTTCCCTAATATATAACTTTTATATAATTCTTATAACTTATATTTCTATAAGTAATTAGCGGCCTTATAGTTAATATTAATAAGATATACTATTACTTTAGTAGCTTTTATACTAATATAATTATATTACTTATACTATTAAGTTTATAACGCGTTATTCTTAGCTAGTATAAATAATTTAAGGTAGAAGGCTCTTATTTATTATATTTATATTATTTCTAGCTAGTATATCCTATTATATAGGAAGGCTTATAGTACCTCCTACCCTTATTTATTATAGAATATCTCTTTTCTATTACTATTAATATACTTATAGCCTTATAAGTCTAGCTAGGTAGTTAATAAGAGATTAAACTCTATATTAGGGATATAGTAAATATTAGTTAATAGAAAATTATTAACTTTATTATTAATAACTACTAGGATTAATATTATCTTAATACCCTTAACTTTTATTAGTCTACCCCTAGTAGGCCCTAATACTATATAGTTCTAGATTAGTAAATAGTTAATAAACTTAGAGCGGTCTTAGAAGGTATACTCCTAGTCCCCTAAGTTAATAATAATCTTATAGGACTTATTTTACTATAGGTTATACTTAAAGTAAGTAGTATAAGATATATCTTATTTTTATTTATCTAGAAGATTTTACTTATTCTACTAGTAACTAGGACCTTTCTTATTTTATTAATAATTATTTTATACTTCTAGCTCTTTCTTTATTTTAAAGGTAAATCCCGCTAGTATAAGGTCTAAATAAGGATAAAAATAGGTATTAATATTATAATTATTATTATAAAAGATATACTTCTTACTATTACTACCTTAATATCTATTATTTTAATATTAGCCTACTTTTAATTATTTACTAAAATTACTAGTAAAAGCCTTAGTATCCTTGGCCTTATTAGCTAGATCTCTATTAGTAAGTAATATAATAATATATTTAAAGTTAATATCTTCCTTCCTAGAATAAGAGATTTTAGTAAGGGTATAAACTATTTATTTTATATATTCTAATAGACCTTTCTTAAATATTAAGGCTAAAAAATCTTAATATAAGGGAGTCTCTATTTACTCTAGTTAGTTCCTATATTTATTAAACTTAATAAGGTAGGTATAAAAGTCTTTAAGTTAATTAGATTAAAGGGCTATTAAAGTAAAGAAGACTACTCTTCTTATTATATAAAACTCTATTTCATATAATAACTTTAATTTTACTTATATATCCTTAACTATTATAATCTTCTTAATTATAATATAAACAGCTAGTATATAAGTAATTTAAATAGTAGTAAGGGCTATCTTTTCCTTTTTAATATATTTATCCTATAATTTATTAATAAGTAGTACGCCTCCTTTAATAGGCTTAATCTAAATTAGAGGTAGATATTTAGAGTTAATAATAAGATCTAGGTTATTAATAATAAGATAGTTTTAAACTACTACTTCTTATTACTTATAGTTCTCCTTACCTTTAAGCTTCTAGATTTTATAATAGTTAGCTATTATATTATTAATAATAAATAGTCTAGAGAATAATACTTTTAAGATTATCTTAAGACTTATTAAAAAGCTTATTATATAAATTACGTAGTTCTTAAGTTATATTAAACCTAGGCTTATAACCTATTAAATAGTATAATAATTAATAAGTTATCTATATATAATTCTAGGTATAGTATAATAGTATTTAATAACTAATAGAGGGATAATAGCTATATAGAAAAGGAGATATAAAAGGAAAATCTCTTCTAATATCTATTAAGATATGATTTATAAGTACTAAGGTTTACCTAAGCTAATTTCTAATACTCCTAATAGTCCCGTAGTAGTATAAAGGATTACCCCCGCTTTATAAATAGACTTAGTAGACGTACTTATAAAATCAGTTATATGCTTTACGCTAAGTAATATATCGTCTTATATAGAATAGATTTCCTTAGATATATTATCTTTATAGACGGATATTTATTATATAAGTATATATTAAATAGTCTTAGGGGTATAATAGATAATTCAGCTATTCTATATAACTGAAAAGGTAAAAAGATATCTAGGAATAAGATAATAAGATAATAAGACTTTATAGATATAGCTACTTACTTATTATCTTAGTAGAAGGGCTTATTTCTAATAGTATATAGCTAGTAATAGATATCTATTTATAATATATTATTATTTAGCTACTAAGTAGCTAGTCTACTATTATTAGACTTATATAATAAGTATATAGACTAACTAATTTTTAGTACTTAGGGTTAATTTTAAGTATTAACTCGACTTACTAAGCTACTTATAACTAGCTTAATACTTATAGAAGTTTAGTATTATATAATAATTATAAATATAGTTCTAAATAGAATTAATATAGTTTTATTTATATTTATATTTATATTTTATACTCTACTATCTAGCTACTTAGAGCTAATAAGGGCGGTTTATATCTAGCTTACTAGAGGAAACTATAAATTATAGAAGAAAACCTTATTTTTTACCTTATTTATTATTATATTTTTAGATCTCTAGATATTATATACTATCCTATCTTAAGCTTTTTATACTATCCTATTCCCTTCTTTTATTAAGATTACCTACCCCTTTATCCTCTAATTAGAGCCTTCCTACTTTTATATAACCCTAAAGAGTTATTCCTTTATTAGTATAAACTAGCTAAGTATACCCTATTAAATAACCTATTTAGTTACTACCTTTAACCCCTTTAAGGTTAATACTATCTAATAGAAGTTATTTAACTCTACCCTTTAAAGTATTAACCTCCTCTCTTTTATATAATTAAAGTAGAATATAAGTATATACTTAATATCTTAATACCTTTATTTATATTTATAATTAATACTATTAACCCCTAATACTCTCCTCTTATATAAGAAGGCGCGTAGTCCTATCTTCTTTATATACAATTAGATACTTAAAAAGCTCTTAGCCTTAAAAAGTATTATATAAAAATTAACTCTTATCTCCTAGATTCTTCCCCTTTATATTATTATCTTTATATAATTAGGAATACCCTTTTAATATCCCTACTACCTCTCTTTCTACTTCTCCTTTACCTACCTCTTAATTCCTTTAAGGGTAAGGCTATCTCCCCTTATAATCCCCTTACCTCTAAGGCCCTAGGCTACTATCCTTATATCCTCTCCCTTTACTACTACCTAGAGGGTTCCCCTTATTTAAGACTACTTCTCCTCTACTAGAGTCTTTATAACCCTCTTCTCCCTTCCTCTTTTTCCCCTTAACTTATAATAGATCCTCGCGTTCCCTTCCTTAATTAATAGGTAGATCCTCTATTTTATTAATATATATAATATTAATTAATTAAGGCCTATTTTTATTAATAAGACCCTTAATTCTACCTTTAATACTTATATATTAATTACTTTAAAGGCCTTAAGTACTATCCTTAAGTACCTATTTTATATAATCTTTAATATTATAATATTTACCTTCTTTACCTTTAATATTCTTATTAAGTTATATTATATTTTTATTATATAAGTTATTATTAGCTAGATTATTATATTATAAACCTATCTTATCTTATTAAGTATAATACCTTATATTAAGCTAATAATAGTTAATAGGGCTAGCTTTTATATCTTTATCTTTAACTTTATCTTATTAATATATAGGCCCTACCTTAATTTATTATTAATATAGAGTTTAAGGATTCTTATTAATACCTTTAAGTATACTATTATTACTTTAAAGTCTATTATTACCTTTATATTAGACCTTTTTAGGCTCCTTAATAGGTAGACTAACTTATACTTATAAGGGGTAAAGGTTACCTTATAAGTATTTACCTAATAAAAGTATACTTTATATATTTTTATTAAAATCTTATAATTCTCCTTAATACTTTTATTATATACTATTAAGTAGATATTATTAATAAAGCCTTTAATTTATATTTAAAGTTTTATCTTCGCGTATTCCTCTATTAATAGGGAGTTAAAAAATAGAAATAAAATAGGTAATATTAAAGACCTTTAAAAGATCTTAATTTCTACTATCTCTATCTTATTTATCTCCTAGCCTAATATAATTATTATAACCCTTTTTATTAAGAAGCTTTATACCTACCTTATAATAAGGATTAAGACCCCTTTCTTCTTTAAATTATATAATAACCTCTTATAAGAGATATTATTAAAAGCCTTTATAATATTTAAAAATAATATATTTATTATATTAAACTTATTATAATTTTATATTATATATACTGCCTCTATTATTATCTTAAGGGATATTATTATTAACTTTCCCTTCCTTATCCCTATCTATTATAAGGGTAGTAATTTATATTCCTTTATAAGGTTACTTAATTTCTTTATAATAACTACCTCTAGCGCCTTCTCTAGGATATTAAGTAGGGTAATTAGATAGTATAATTTTAATTTAAAGTAATCCTCTTTCTTTAATTTCTTTAAAATAATTATATTTACCTTTTTAAATTTTATTAAATAATACCTAATCCTTAGATAAGCCTAGAATAAATATATAAAGCTAGGTAGTAGCTCCTTCTCTACTATCTTTAAAAACTTATTTAAGATCCTATCTATCCTTAATATTTTATTCTATTTTAACTTATTAATTACTTTATAAACTTCCTCTTTAATAATCTTTATATTTATTATTAGGGGTATATTATACTAGAACCCCTAGATATTACTTAGATCTACCCTTAGGGGTAGGGGGAAGAAGGTCCCTTAAAGGACCTCTACCTTCTCTTAGAATAACTCTACCCTAAGGCCTTCCCTACCCTTCTTAAGGGTAGGGAACCTTAAGAGTTCTTAAGGTAGTATACTTCTTTTTTAGCCCTATTTAGCTAGCTTTTAAAGTTTATTAGGTAACTAGGATACCTTATATACTCCCTTCTTAAAGTAGAGCGCCTTTACCTTCTTTAATATCCTCCCCTTAATCTTCTAGGCCTCTTATTATATTATTAGACTCCTTAGGCTTCTCTTATAATTATACTTTACCTTAAGCTTTAACGCTACCCTTATAACCTTTATATAATTAGAGTTTTAAAAGGACTTTACCTTTAAGGAGGATTTTACTTATAATACTACCTTCTTTATAATTCTTATTAGGCCTTAAAGTATCTTAGTTAAGTAGCTATCTATTTACTCTCTAGTTATTAACTCCCCTTTTAATAGTAAATCTTAAAGGGTACCTACTTACCTCTCTACTTCCTTTAAGTCTACTATCTTTTATACCCTTTATAAGTATAAGATAATTACCTCTACTTTAAAGTTAACCTTAATATATATTAAGATATAATTAGATTTATAATAAAGGTTTAATTTAATATAATATCTTAATAATATTTATTTAATAGCTTCTATTATAAATATTAGATTAATTATACTTTCTACTTTCTTTATCCTTTAAATTATTATATCCTTTAATAGAATAAGCTCTATTCTCCTTTCCTTTATAATATATATATCTACCCCTATTATTCTAGTTTAAGTAATAGAGGTTAAAGTCCCCTATTAATATATATTCCCTTAATTAATTTAACTACTCTTTTATCCTTAATAATATAAAGGGGCTATTTATTAAAGTCCTAGATTTTAAGCTAGGGTTATATATATTATATATTTAAAGATATATTAATATTTCTCCTTCCTTCTTTATAACTTATATCTCTAAGGAGTATAAGTCCCTTAATATAAATTTAACTCCCTATTTATTAATATTTTAATATTTATTTATAAAGAAATATATCCTTATATCTCTTCTAACCTTATATATTAGGTAGAATACTTCCCTATTTAAATTATATATTAAACCCGTCCTCTTTATATATAATAGTTCCTAGATAGCTAGGATATTTATTTATTATACCTCTTTATCTTTTAATAATATTATTATTATTATAGTCTACTCCCTTTATATATTATATTATAATAGTTTTATTATCTTTTATACCTTTATAAGGACCCTTATTAAATATCCCTTATAACTTCTATTCTTATATTAGTCGGGGCCTCTTATATTAATATATCCTTTAATATCTATTAGCTTATCTCCTTTACTTAGAGAATAATTAGTCTTCCTAGCCTATTTTATAATATTACTATTAATAGTAGTATAATTCTCCTTTCCCTTATATCGCTTTAGGGGCCTATTTATATTATAACCTTATTAAGGTCTTTAAACCTTAATATAAGCTTCCTCTTCTTCCTTACTACTACTATTATCTACTCCCCTTAGGGCTACTTTGAAGTATCTTATTATTTATTTCCTCTTATAAAGTTTTTATATAACTTCTTCTTATTTTTTATAATCCTTTAATAGAGCTTATTAAGTTCCCTTATTTTAATTATATACCTTTACTCCTAGGCTATATAACTATTCTTTCTATAATTATTATACCTCTTAACCTCCCCTTCCTTTACTTTATACTCTATTAAGTTATACCTACTAGTATAAATTTTATATTATACTAGGCTCTTATAATATTTTATTATATACTTATATTACTAATAGTTAAAGTATTATATTACTACCCTATTCCTCTCCTATCTCTTATATTCTAAGAGGTTATACCCCTTTATTAGGCCCTTCTTAATTACCTTATCTACTATCTCTAGCGTAGGTAGCTTTAGTAGTAGTAAGGCCCTCTCTTTTATTACCTCCCCCTCTCTCCTTTCTTATATAACTATTTATAGCTAGGCTACCCAAATAATCTTTAGTCCTAAGAGGTTCTTTTTATTCTACTAAATAATTACCTCTTTTACCTCCTTTTATTTTAATATATCTACTACCTTCTTTAATACCTTATATATCGCGATTAAGAAGGTCTACTTTAATACCCTTATTAACTTATATACTTTCTTTACTTAATTATTATTCTCCTTTAACTCCTCTCTTACTTCTATCTCTATTATAAATAGTATTAGGTTACCCCTAATTAGGTACCTTACTATTATAATCTCTTATATCTTTAAGAATATAATTATCTTAAATCTCTTAACTAGCTACTTATTAATAAGCGCCCTTACTATTTCTCTCTTAATTTTATTATTAATTTAGACTATTAAGGTCCTAGCCTTCCTATTATTTACTACTCTAAATCCCTTTCTAGTAGTATTACCCGTTAGCGCTATAGTAAATATCCCCCTAGGGCTTATATATTAGGATATCTTAATATATCTAGCTAGTATAATACGGCTTACTAGTAATATCCTAGTAGTATTAGTTCGGCTTCTTATTATCCTAATAGATATCCTTTTATCTAGATATCTAAGAGGCTAGGTAGCTTCCTTAAGGGGTATTTAGATAGTCCTTCCTCTACCTCCTTAAGAGGTAGAGATTAGTTCTTTTATAGTTATAAAGTTACTAGAGTATTAAGTCTACCTTTATAATACTACCTACTTACTAATAGTTTATACTATCTATTCTAGCCCTTAGAAACTAACCTTCTAGTCTAGTTCCTAATAGTTCTAATCTCTCTACTATTAAAGGGGGATAGTCTAGATTATTACAAGTCGTCTATTAAACCTAGTAGTCGTTTATTAAACCTAGCGTTACCAAGCCCTTATTAAGTAACCCGAGTAGAGCGTATATATTAACTAGCCTACTAAGCAGGTTTTTAGTAAGATTAAGTCCTTAGTATAGAAGGGTATAGCGAGCCTTCCCCTTTAAATCCTTTCTTTCCTTCTTATATAATATCCTTTCGTCTATAGGGTAGTTAATAGTCCGTGTCGCTATTTAAGTATTACCCGTTTACTATTTAAATAAAGTCTTACTACGTTAACTTATAATATTATATTATACTACTTATATATTTATATATATTTTACTACTATATCAAGTTTAAGATCTATATAGTTACCTACTTCTAGTACCGGCTATATCTAAAAAGATATAGTAATAAGCGGATACCTATTATAACCCTAAGACCTACTAGAGTAAATACGTACTTAAATAGAAGCTATCCTAGTAGATAATAAATAAGAACGCTAGCGTTCTAACTAGCTAAAAGCCCGCCTTTAAATAGTAATTAAGTCCTCCTAATAAGCTAATTAATGGCTTAATAACTATCTATAAGCCCTAGCTACTCCTATTAGTACTCCTACTTCATCCCCCACCCTATAAGAGTAATAATCGCCTCGTTATCTAGACCCTAGTCCCTATAATAGGGACCTTAACGCTTATAATAAGTTCTATAATAACCTCTATATTAAGATAATAGTTAATTATAATTAATACCTAACTACCTAAGATAACCTTCGCTACTATATTAGTAGGCTAGAAGGTAAGGCTTAAAAGTAATTTAAGTATAAGATTTTATTTAATATATCCGGCTTAATAATAGTAGACTTTACTAGGTTATAGGCGTTCTTCTAAGTAATAGATATAGCCTTTAAGGACTATAATAAGTAGGAAGCTATAAAATAGAAGTTAAACTACTACTACTAAATAAACTATACTTTTTCCGTCTAATATTCTAAATTCTAGACTCTAGCCATTAACGCCCGCTACTAGGAGGACTAGTTAAAGTAGTTAATAGAATAATAAATATTAAATAAGTACTATATTAAGCTTTATTATTAATAAAGTAACCCTAAGACCTACTAAGTACTTATTTAGGAGCTTTAAGATATTAAGGCCGAATTTCGCCTTATAGAATCTTATACCTAGCGAAATAAGGTTTTATATACTAATAGTAGTAGTAGTAAGACTATAAATACTATATCCCGTACTCTTATAGTAACGACTATTATATTTAGTACCCTAGTACTAAGTACTTTAACTAGTACTTATACTAGTCTTATAAACGTTTCTAACGCCCGAGCTAAGCTTAGTTAAGCTAAGAAAGATCGCCGCTAAGCTAATAGCCTATATTTATACTATAGATAAGCCGGTTACCGCGTAGGTAACTATAATAACCCTATACGTAAGTACCTTATTATTACTAATACCGCCGTTATAGATCTACTTATAACCAGATTACCTAGTCCTAGATTACCGGAATTAGAAAACGGTATATCTTTAGTATAAGTTATAGCTAGGGATCTAAATAAGAAGATCTTATTATCTTATTATTTTTATTAAGTAAAGACCTATTAGAATATAAGTATATAATACTCCCGTATATAGTAGCTATTAATAGTATTATTTAAAGCTAAGCTATAATTAATAGTAGTACTACTAGAAGATCCTTTATTAATAAGACCTTTATATAATTATACGACCTTATCCTCTATATCCTTAAAACCCCCCGCCTTATATAAGTTATAGATAGACGTTATATTTCCTCCGGCGCTATTATATATACTACCTAAGTCCCTATTAGTATTAGTAGCTATACTAAGATATTATCTATATTTATTACTAAGTTAGGGCGTTATCCTATTATCTTAGGAATCCCCTAGCTAAGAACCTATAATCCTATAATTAATTAGGCTATAAATACTATTACGTTTTATTCTAAGTATTATAAGAAAAACTACCTTTCTAGTAGCTAAGTAGTATCCGTAGAAGGATACCTTAAGCCTCTAGATAAGGAACCCGAGTCTATTACCTTAAATTAAGTTACTAAGTCTATAAGGAGCGTGGCTCCCGATATTATAAAAACCCTAAATAGGAATACTATTCCTTTAGCGAGGAGCGCTACTCCTAATATTATAAGGAATATTATTCCTAACCCTAAGTCTACGAGGAGCGTAGCTCCCGATATTATAAAAACCCTAAGTAGGAATACTATTCCTTTAACGAGGAGCGTTACTCCTAATATTATAAGGAATATTATTCCTAACCCTAAGTCTACAAGGAGTACTACTCCTAATATATTAAGTTATTAGCCTAATTTAGCCTAAATTAGCCTAAGTCCTAATATTATAAGGAATATTACTCCTAATATACTAAGTTTTTAGCCTAATTTAGCCTAATTTAGCCTAAGTACTAAGTCTCTAGATATTAATTTAATTAATACCGCTCCCTTTAATATATAGTTAAAGAGGAGTAATAAATAAGCTAAGTTCTATATCTTTTTTATAAGTCTTAAAGATATTAAGAAAGCCTTAGACCCGAAGGTTAATATTAACCCTACTAAGAAGCTCCTAAAGGAATACTATAAGTTCCTTAATATATTCTCTAAGAAGGAAGCCTATTAGCCTCCGCCCTATTATCCCTATAATTATAAGATACTATTAAAACCTAATACTACGCTATTATACTAGTAAATATATAGTATATCTTAAGCGGAGCTCTAGGCCGCTAAGTAATATATAAAAGAAAACCTTAGTAAAGGTTTTATCTAAGCTAGTAGCTCGTCTACTACTATACCTATCTTATTTGTTAAGAAACTAGGAGGTGGCTTATACCTATATATTAACTATTAAAAGCTTAATAAACTTATATTAAAGGACTATTATCCTTTACCTTTAATTAAAGAAACCTTATCCTAAGTATACTAAGTAAAGATCTTTACTAAGATTAATATTATTACTACTTTTAACTAACTACGTATAGTAGAGGGTAAAGAGTAGAAAACTACCTTCGCGACTTAATAGGGTCTATATAAATACCTTATCTTATCCTTTAACCTTACTAGAGGCCCTTTAACGTTCTAAACATATATTAATAACGCCTTATACGAATTCCTTAATAAATTTATTATAAGCTACCTAAATAATATCCTTATCTATAATAAGTCTAAGAAATAATACTAGGATTATATTACCCTTATATTATAACGCCTACGCGAGTTTAGCCTATAAGCTAATATTATTAAGTACGAGTTTAATATTACCTCTATTAAGTATCTAGGTCTAATTATAACTATTAAGGGGATCTATATAGATCTAGATAAGATTTAGGCTGTTATAGAATAGTAATTACTAGCTAATTTAAGAGACCTCTAAGTATTCCTAGGATTTATAAACTTTTATTAACGCTTTATTTAAGACTATTCTAAGATTACTATTCTATTAACTAAAGTAACTAAGATCTAGAAGGGTTAGCCGCTATACTAGACTAATAAATATTACCTAGCCTTTAAGAAGCTTAAGTAAGCCTTTATTTTAAGACCTATCCTTATATACTTTAATTATATAAGGAAGATAGTTATAGAAACTAATACTTTAAATTATATTACTACTAGCGTTCTATCCTAGTATAACCCTAAGGGTATATTATACCCTATTATATACTTCTTAAAGAAGTTTTAGCCTACCTAGATGAATTACCTAATCTATAATAAAGAACTCCTTATAGTTATCCTTACTTTTAAGTATAAGCGCGCTAAGTTAGAAGGTAACTAATAATAAGTTAATATCCTATTAGACTACTAAGCCCTAGAATACTTTATATCTATTAAGAAACTATTATAATATTAAGCCCGTTAGGCTAAATACCTATTACGCTTTAACTTCTTACTACGTTATCACCTTAGAAAGTAGGGTAAGAAGCCTAATACCTTAACTTATTAATTAGGAGACCTCCCTAAAGAGGGGGATAAGATCCTTAAAATATAGAACTAAATACTACTTAAGTATAAAAACCTTAATAACTATATAAGATCTAAGCTATAAAAGAAGATTAATTTATATTTATTATAAGTAGATTTATACCTTACCCCTATTTTAATAAGAAATTAAGCACGTTAAGCCTTAGACTAGGAAACTTAAGATAAATTAAGTATACTTAGGCTAATTTAGCCTAACCTAAACCCTAAACTAGAATAAGATAAGCTTAATAAGCTTTATAAATTAAACTACATTATTTATATAGAATAAACCCTAGATCTAGTACCTAAGCTAGCCTATAAGAACTATAATTATATTATATTAGACGAAGATTCTAATAAGCTAAGTCTTAAGGAGTTATTTACTTAAGGCTATAATTATAATCTAGTCCTATATAAAATCCTTAAAGCCTTATAAAGTAAATCGTAAAGATCTAAATATATAACCCTTACCCTATATTCTAAATAAAATAGAAAACTATTTTATAATAAGCGTTATTATATCCTTAACTATACTCCCTTATACCTACGTTTATTATAGCTATATTATAATAAGCCTACTACTAGCTATTTAGGTTCTAGTAAAACCTATTAGTTATTATATTATAGATATTATTAGTCTAAGATATAATACTACGTCCGTCGCTATATACGTAATTATATTATATATTAGATATATAAGACCTCCCGTCGAGGTAAATCTAGGTATTTAGCCCTACTAGATATACTAGAATATTATTAGTAAGATATTACCGTAGATTTTATTACTAGTCTACTAGAAGTAGATACTAAGGATATAGTATATATTATTATCGATTACTTAACTAAGGAGTAATATATTATTACTATTAACTATAGGATAGGAGTTTAGTAATTTATAAGCTTCTTTATTAATTATATCTTTAAGTTATATAACCTTCCTCGTAGTATTATAAGCGACTATAATACGTAGTTTATAAACGAGTTTTAGGTATATATATATAAAGCCCTAGGAATTATATATACCTTATTAACTACCTACTACCCTAAAATTAATAGATAGACTAAGTGATTTAACTTAGTCTTTAAGTAATACCTCTAAGCCTATATTAGTTATAACTAAGATAATTAGCTAGCTTAGCTAGCTCTTACTAAGTTTACTAGGAATAATAGTAATTCTGAGACTACTAGATTTTCGCCCTTTTTCCTAAATAAAGGGTTCTATCTACGTTATAGGTATAAGAGTAATATTCCTATACTAGGAACTAATAATAAGATTAATACTACTACGTTTATTAGGTGAATAAAAGAACTTAAAGCTATTATATATTCTAAGATAGCCCTTACCTAAGCTAATTATACCCTTAATACTAACTATTACTATATCCCTATACCCTAGTATAAAGTTAATAACTTTATATATCTTAATATCAAGAATCTTCGTACCCGTTATCTATATAAGAAGCTAGAGCGCCGTTAAGCCGGCTTATATTAAGTTATTAAAGTCTTAAGTCCTACTACTATATAATTATAGCTTCTTATAAGTTTAAATATTTATAATATATTTTATATTAACCTCCTTAAACCCGCTAAGCTAGATCTAGTTCTAGGCTAGTAAATACTAAACCCTCCTCCTGTTATTATAGATAATAAAACCGAGTATAAAGTTAAAGCTATTATAGACTCTAATTAAGCTAATAGAAATAAAACTAAGATTATATATTATATTAAATAGACTAGATACCCCGACCCTATATAGGAAACCCTTAAATCCTTAATATATTACTATAGGCTTATAGAAGCCTTCTACTATTAATACCCTAATAAGCTGAGTTAAGCCCTTCGCAGAGCTTAGGTATAAGAGGGGGATAATATTATAAGTTATTTATTAAACCTAGTAGTTATTTATTAAACCTAGCGTTACTAAGCCCTTATTAAATAACTTAAGTAGAGCGCGTATATTAACTAGCCTACTAAGTAGGTTTTTAGTAAGATTAAGTTCTTAGTATAGAAGGGTATAGTAAGCCTTCCCCTTTAAATCCTTTCTTCCCTTCTTATATAATATCCTTTCGTCTATAGGGTAGTTAATAGTCCGTGCCGCTATTTAAATATTACCCGTTTACTGTTTAAGTAAAGTCTTACCACGTTGACCCGTGATATAGATTATAATAGTATAGTAACGCGAAGATATCTAATACTAAATAAGATAAAAATATATTAGAAGTCTATTATAATAAAATTAATATAATACTAGAGTCTAATATAAGAGATATTAAAGTAAGAAATAATATAGCTAGTAATAGAATCTCTAATAAAACCCTTACTAGTATAATTATACTTAATAAACTTATTACTACTACTAAAATTAAAGAAGAGTAGTTAATAAAGGAAAGAAAGCTTTAAGGTATCTAAGAAAGGATAGTTTAATTATAAGTAGAAGTAGAAGTAGTTATACTAGATCTATATTAAATTACTAGTAGATAACTAGGTAAGATATAATAAGGGTTAGGACTAGGCCTAGTAGAGAACTAATACCCTCTAAATTAGGGTATTAATATATAAGGTATATTAGACCCTAAGGTAGGCTCTATCCTTAATAGTTTTACCTTAAGTTACTCTACTAGAGGCTAGTTAGAAGAATCTAGTAGTTAATACCCTAGGAGCTATTTAAAGCCTAAGGACTTACTCTTTTATAAGAGGAAGAATATATATAAGTATAGGAAATAGTATTATATTATAGATATTATATTCTAATTAATACCTAATAAATTCTTAATTAAGTTTATAAAGGTTACTTAGGCTATATAGTTCTTAGAAGGTAAACCTACTAAGTTATAAGATTATTATAAAAAGTTATTATTAGGGAGAGTAGTTACCTAGGAGTACTTTACTTAATACTTACTAAACCTTATTAAGGACCTAGTAAGTTACTAGCTTTCTAATATATAATTATACTTAAATATATAATAAAATCCTAACTAGTTAATATAAAGCTTTAATATATATTTAAATAGGATTAAATTATAAATCCCTCCTTTTTTAGAAGAATATTAGTAGATTAACTTCTTTATAAAGTTACGTCTAGACCTTTAAAAGGCCCTTATAAATTATTAAGACCTCCCTATAACTAAAGAAAACCTAATTACCCTTACTACTTAATTAAAGAATAACTAGCGGTATTATATTAAAATAATAGCGGGTAATAGTTATATTACTAAAAAAGGGGATTATTCTAATAGGCGGAATAAAGGTTAAAAGAGGAAAGGAAGTTAAGATAGAGGTATTAATCCTTTTATAAAAGTAGGAAGTATTTAACCCGCTAGTAGCTATAATAAGTTACTAGATACTAAGGAAGGGTTAATATATTTTAATTATAAAAAGAAGGGGCATTATAATAAGGATTATTATAGGCCTAGGATACCTAGGAACTTAAATATAATACCTATTAATATTATTAGAAAAGGGACTACTAAATTAAAAAAAGGAAGCGCGCCTCTATTTAAACCTTAATATTAAGGCGCTTACTTACTAAAAGGGGTTTATTATTAATTTATAATATTAATATTAGTAGTTCTATTAATATATAAGGTATATAGGATTATATAAACTTCCTAATAGATATAAGAGTAGAGATAAATATTATCTCTTAAAGCTTTACTAAGTAATATAACTTAAAACCCCTAAAGGGCTATTAGCTACTAATTCTTAAATAGATAAATAGTTAGTTAATCTATTAATACGGCGTATATTAGGTAGAGTACTATCTTATTAATAGCTAGGGATAGCTAGATTAATATACTAGTATATTTTATATAATTAAAAAGAAGGGGTTACTAATTATTCTTAATATACCTACCTTATTAGAAGCTAGGGTATAAGTAGATCTAGGGAGTTAAAAGTAGTAATTTCTATTAGACTCTACTAGTATATCTATCTTAGAGTTATAAGCGTTTATAAATACCCTTAAAGGTAAATTAATAATTTATACTATTATTTATACTAGGTTATCCTAGGCGGAAACCTAGAGCTTTAATAGTAAAGTACTAGAGCTACTTAAAAGTCTTTATAACTTTTTAGATATCTTTTTAAATAAGGAGGTAGGACGACTACCCCTATTTAAGCCTAGGGACTATACTATTAATATAGATAGTTATAAGCCTCCTTATAAGCCTATTTATAATTTATTATAAAGGGAGTTAGAAACTCTATATATCTACATAGATAATACTAAGTTAAAGGGTTAGATATAAAAGTCTACTAGTCCTACGGGGGCTCCTATTTTATTTATATTAAAGAAGGATAGTAGCCTATAATTATATATTAACTATTATAAGTTAAATAAGGTAATAGTAAAGAACTATTATCCTCTCCCTTTAATTAGTAAAATACTTAATTACTTATAAGGTATAAAGATATTTATTAAGTTAGACCTTAAGGATACTTATTATAAGATTTATATCTATAAGAGTAATAAGTAGAAGACGGCGTTTTATATATAATACGGCTATTTTAAATATATAGTTATACTATTTAAGTTAGTAAATACCCTAGCTATATTCTAAGCCTATATTAATAGAGCTTTAGCGGGCTTAGTAGATATTACTTATATAGTATACCTTAATAATATTTTAATTTATTTAGAAGATATCTTAAGTTATAAGTAATATATCTATTAGGTACTTAAGTAGTTATAGAAGTTTTAGCTTTATATAAATTAAAAGAAATATAAATTCTATATTAATTTAATAGAATTCCTTAGGTTTATTATAAGTATTAATAGTATATTAATAGATAATTATAAGGTATTTACTATCTAAGACTAGCTAGTATTAACTATATATTAAGAAGTCTAAGTATTCTTAGGATTTATAAACTTCTACTAGCGTTTTATATACTACTATTTATAAATAGTATCCCCTTTAACTAGCCTTTTAAAAGGTAGTAAGGACGGGAAGAAGTTAAAACTATTTATTTAAGGCGCTAGTAAAGAGAAGGCGTTTTATAACCTATATTATACTTTTATAATTATACCTATTTTAATATATTTTAATCCTAATAAGAAAATTTAGATTAAAATAGATATATCTAATTTTATTATAACTACTATCTTATCCTAATAAGATAATAATAGGGCTTAATATCTAGTAGCTTTCTAGTCTTATAAATTAATACCTACTAAGATTAGATATAAGATATATAATTAAGAGCTATTAATAATTATTAAAGCCTTTAAGTAATAGTAATACTACGCGGAAGGTAGTTATTATACTATTAAAGTACTTATAAACTATAATAGTCTTAGGAGATTTATATAAGTAAAGTAGTTAAATAGTTATTAAGCTTAATAGGCTATTTATTTAGCTATATATAACTTTAATATTAAATATTAACCTAATAAGAAGAATCCTATAAATACTCTATTATATAGACTTAATTATAATAATATTAAGATATTATTTAACTAGCTCCTACCTACCTTATAAAATAAGCTAGTAAATTTAGGAAGTATTATCTCTAGTTAAAAGTAGCTAGAAGAAATAACTAAGCATATAAACTTATCTAGCTTAGGAGGGCTTAAGAAACCCTTAACTAAGCTTAAAAACTTAGATAGAAGGGGCGTAAAGCTACCTTCCTAATATTAAAGTAATATAATAGCGTAACTACTTAATCCTATTATTAGGGTTATTAGTTATAAATAATATATCTTATAAATACTAGTAAGAGTAGTTACTAGACTTAAAATAGCTTATAAAGCTAGATTAGAATTCTTAAAAGAACTTATCCTCTTATTATAAAGTAATAATCTATTTATTATTAAATAGAAAGATAAGGTAAAGTATATAACTTCTAAGTAAAATACTATTAAATAGCCTTAAAAGGTTAATTTAATAGGATTACTAAAATTTAAAGGAGTACTTTATATACTAGATAATTTAATATTATATATAAAAATTATTATAAGGTATTATAATAATACTTTAATAGGCTATTTTAAGTTATAAAAAACCTTAAAGTTACTTTAATATAAGTATTATTAAAGTAGAATATTAATAGATATTAAGCTATATATCTAAACTTATAAAATATATTAAAGGGTAAAAGCTCCTAGATATAAACCTTATAATAATATAATATCCTTATTATAACTTAAAGGGCCTTAAGAAGAACTTTCTATAAATTTTATTATAGGCTTACTACTTAATAAATATAAAAATTCTATATATAATTCTATTCTTATAATTATTAATAGGTATATAAAGATAATTTAATACCTTCTAATTAAGAGTACTTATACTACTATTAAATTAGCTAAGATCTTATTTAAGAATATAATATTATAGTATAATTTACTTATAGGTATTATATTAAATTAGGGATCCTTATTTATAAGTACCTAGTAATTAGAAGTCTACTATTATATAAAGATAAAGAGATAACTAAGTACTACCTTTTATCTATAAATAGATAGGTAGATTAAATACTAGAACTAAATATTAGAATATTACTTTAAGGTATTTTTAAATAAAGAATAAGATAATTAGGTTATATTACTCCTAATAATTAAATTCGCGTACTATAATAGTATTTATATTATACTAAGTTATTTACTATTTTATATAATATACGGATATAATCTATATATAAAAGATAAAGTTAGGGATAACTTTCTAGAAGGAGGAGTACTTATAATTAAAGACCGCGTAGAAAACCTTTTAAAAATAAGAGCTATATTAGTAGATTAATAGTAGACTATTTAAGTATAAGTTATAAAGTTTTATAATAAACTTTATATCCTAAAATCTTATATAATAGAAGAACTAGTAATATTAATTATAAAAAACTTAAAGTAGAAAAGACTAAACTAAAAGCTATTATATAAGTATACTAGTCCCTTTAAGGTAGTAGATATAATTAGATACTAGGTATACTACTTAAGTCTCCTAATAATATAAAAAATCTATCTAATATTTTATATTTCTTTATTAAAACTATATTAAAGCTATCTTAATAAAGGTAAGTAACTATTTATACCTCCTCTAAAACTTATTAATAGTAAAGAATATTATAAGGTAGAATAAATTTTAGATAAGATAAGAAGTAAAGGTATTTAGTACTACTTAATTAAGTAGTCTAGTTATAAAATAGAATATAATTAATAGATATCTACTAAGGATATAAATATAAAAGACTTATAAAGGGAATATAATAATATATATATAATAAAGAGATATTATAACTAAAACGCTTATACTTAATTATTATAATAAAACTATTTAAATATAAAGTTAAGTTATATAAGGTAAGTTATAAGTTATATTTATATAATAGAGATTTTAATAAAGAAGTATATAAGAAAAGAATTAATTAAGGGGAAAATCTTTATAACTTAAAAAAAGAATCTTTACTTAAAGGCGTAGTATTAATATCTTATAAGGGGAGTATATTATAATAGGCTATAACTTAAGAAAGATAAGCCGCTAGATAAGATAATATCCTTATTAAGGGGGAGTAAAGTAGGCGTAGGAATAGGCGTAATAAAGAACGTATAAGGAGCGTAAGGGGCGTAAGGGAGGTAAGTAGTATAATAAGGGTAAGTAAAGGGAGTAGTACTAGTAGCACTATTATTATAAAAAGGGTAGCTAGGGCTAGTAGGAGTAGGGGCAGGTAATATAATAATAATAGAGGTAGGAGCCTCCTCCTCTTTTATATCTTCTTCTATCTCTCCTATCTCCCCCTTATTATTATTATTATTATTATCCTCCTCCTAAGATATAATTAACTTATATAAAGATAGTATAATACTTTAATAATATACTTACCTCCCTTAAATCCTTATTAACCTCTATTATAATAAGGGTAGTTAACCCCTCTTATAAAAGTATTAATATATATTATAAGAAGTATATAATAAAAGGACTTACCTACTATCTTATTATATTTAAAATACCCTTAAGGGTAATAGCTACGCGACTACCTACCTTTACCTTAAGGCGTAGTAATTCCTTAGAGGTTTATAACTTATATAAAAGTATTTTACTATACTCCCCTAAGTAAATTACTACTTCTACCTTAGAGGTAAAGGCGGTAACGCGTATTATAAAGGTAATATAATAAAGAGACTTTTTATATTAAAGTATAATAATAGGGCCGCGGATAAAGAGGCTAGATATATAAATATAAAAGATAAGGGGTACTTATAACTTATTAATATATTATACGCGAATTATATTAAAATCCTATTATTATAAATTAATTTATATTTCTTATAAAGGTAGTAGTACCTTTAATAGGCCCTACCTATCTTATAATTATATAATAACCTAGGATTTAAACCTAGGTATTTAATATATTAAAGATAATAGGGCCTAGGGAGGGCTACTACCCTAATAATATAATAAGGTAGAGAGGTATAATAAGAGTATTTAACTATTTATTATAAAGTTAGTTAAGATAAATACCTTTAAGTATAAAGAAGGTAGGAATAGTTTAAAAGAAATATAATATAATAGGATATTAATAAGGTCCTTAAATATATAATATAATAAACTTATATAAGAAGGTAATTTATAAGTAATATACTTATAATATATTAAAGAGGATTAAAGTCTATTATAAGGTAATACTATATATAATATAATAAAGAATATTAGGTAGAGACTTACTTTAATTATTATTATTATTATTAATATTACTATTTAATATATAATACTATATTAATAATTAATCTTTTATATTATACTTATACTTTAATAGTAGTTATCTTATAAAGTATTAATAGTATTAATACTAAATATATTAGCTTTAATTATTAATATATTAAGATATAGCTTAAGGTAACTTATAATAGGTTAATATTAATAGTAGTAGTTATAAAAGAAGTTAGAAGTAAATAAATTATAACTTTATTATATACTATATTATATATATTAACTACGCGATTTAACGGCGTAATATTACTACCTAACTTCTATAATTACTTATTTATATTACGCGTTTATAAAGTACTATAATAGTAAACTTAATTAATAATTATATTCTACTACTAATAATATTATAATTATAAAGGTTATTATATATTAGTATTATATAATATCAATAGCGTATTAATATTATTATAATATTATTATCCTTAGAACTCTTTCCCTTATTTTCTCTACTAGGGTTTTAAAGGTTTTTAATAAGTCTTATTATAAATAGTAATAGTTAGTATTTAGGGATAAATACCCTTAAAGGGAAGGTAATTATTAGGATATCTTAATATATCTAGCTAATATAATACGGCTTACTAGTAATATCTTAGTAGTATTAGTTCGGCTTCTTATTATCCTAATAAATATCCTTTTATCTAGATATCTAAGAGGCTAGGTAGCTTCCTTAAGGGGTATTTAGATAGTCCTCCCTCTACCTCTTTAAGAGGTAGAGATTAGTTCTTTTATAACTATAAAGTTACTAGAGTATTAAGTCTACCTTTATAATACTACCTACTTACTAGTAGTTTATACTATCTATTCTAGCCCTTAGGAACTAGCCTTCTAGTCTAGTTCCTAATATTATATTACCTATTTTTATACCTATTAAGCTCTAGCTAGCCGTCTATACCTAACTCCTTCTACCCCCTTATATTTTCCCTCCCTAGGATTACTCTTTTATTATCTTCCTAAACTTATATACCTCCTTTAGCTATTAATCTACCTTTATAATAAACTCCTTTATATCTTTAAGTCTTACCCCTACTATCCTTCCTATCTTACGCGTTATTCTACCCTTTAACGCGTCTTATATAGTTATAATAGCTTTTAAGGCCTTTATTAATATTCTCTTAACGCGTATTCCCTTATCTTTAAGTTCCTTTCCCCTTACTAGGCTCCCTAGCCCTTATATAGGTATCTCTCCTCTACTTCCTAGCTCACCCCTTCTACTTCTACTATTACTACCCTCTCTTATAGCTCCTCCCCTAATATTATATCCTAATATTAGGACTCGTCTCGCTGTATTAAAGTAAGTTTTATTAGGGATTCTTTTATTTATATAAAGTCTCTCCTATCTTATTATTTATAAACTAATATAGTTAAAACTAAGTATAAAGCCTTTTATTATAGTTCTAGTACTTAAGAAACCTCCTTATATCTAGGTAACTTATAATACTAAAGTAAGCCTACTTAGTTATATTATAATCTAGAAGTAGAATAGTTAGAAAAGATAAGATATATAATCTCTAAGTCTTATAAGAATAAGAAAGGTAATTATCTTTTAAAGTAAAGAGTAGTATTATTAGTATTTATATTCCCTTTTATTAATATTATTAATCTCCTTCTTTTTAACTTCTAGTTTAAAACTAACTTAACTAATAACATTATATCTTATATAAAATATATTTCTTTAGATATATTATTAATTAATTATTAGGAACTAGACTAGAAGACTAGTTCTTAAAAGTTAAAAGTAAATAGTATAATAAAAGAGTTAATCTTTATTTTTTGAAGGGATAGACTAAGTAATTATATTAGATTAGTACTTTAAATTCAAGTATTATATCTTACTTAAGCCTTAGTAATTTAATACTAAAATTCTAATCTAAGTATATAGTACTTTATAAGAGCGTTATATATCTATTTTCTAGAGCTAATAAGGGGTATATAGACTAGCGTTGTAAAGTATATATAACATATTTAGAGAAGCGAATACCCCTATTCTTCCTACTCTTTCGCAAACCCTAGAGTTAGATAAATCGGACGACAACCCAAATCCTACCTTTTCTGACTCGTCCTCTAATCTTCATAGCTAATCAGCTGCAGAAGACTTTACAAGTTTCACCATCCTCATCCACCATGCTACTCATTTTCATGCCCGTCACCTGATCAAGCGGTTCGATCTCCCAATCTTCAAGCAAGACCTTAGCCACGTCCACATCACCTTCAACATCCGTGCCTAAATCATATAATGCGGCTTTGTTGTAATCCCCCTCCTTGAGGCATGCTTCCTTCTTCGGCTTGATCTTGATAAGTCGGAAGGCAAACACAAAATCCTCCGACCCACCGAACCCAATCCCCTCGCTACTCTTCGAACTCCATTTTCCCTTCGGGCCCCCAGAGACGGGTACCCCGCCCGTAAACGCGGTGGCATCTACGCCCACCTTCCCTCCCACACCATACTCCTCGCTAACCTCAGTCTCTGCACTCACGCCTCGCGCAATCTTGAGGCCTGTAATCAAATAGACAGATTTCTTGACCGGCCAGCCCGTCTTGACATAGTCCTGCACCCGCGGGTTTTGCAAGTTGGCGAGGATGCACGCGTCGTCCGGCTGGAAGTATTGCGTCTCTAGGACCTTACATCTGTAGACCTCGTCCTTGCCCTTACTTCGGCTGACATCGACTTCTGCACTAAGGCCGATTATCGTCTGCAGGAAGCTGGTCCAGATGCCGCCATCTACAGCGTGAAGCTGGCTTCGGGACGCTGTCCAATCGGTTTTTGTCGTCGTGAAGATTGCATGTGCCGGGATTGATACAAGCTCACCTTTGTTGAGAGAGCGATCTGGTTTTTTGGGGTCGGTGATGATGCTTCCGAGATCAATGAGCCCGCTGGGGGGAGGGGGGAAGTCGAAATTTGGGGCTAAGAAGTACGTTTTGGTCGAGGAAGTCATGGACGTGCAGGCATAGTCTCAAGGAACTAGCTCTGACTGAGTACTCTGACTAGATTTGTATGTATTGTTGATTTGTTAGTAGAGAAGAAGTCTCTTGCAAGGGTGCAAGGCTAATATTTGGCCTGCGGAAGGCTTCCGTCTCCGCCCGGTAAGGTAATAGTCCAAATAATCTATAATACATAGAAATTAAACGACTAGATTTAGAAACCTGAAATCTACTATCTAGTTTTATTAAGTAATAGATATAAGCTATAGATAAGATACTAGTATATAATAACTATTTATAATATATATATAACTATTCTCCTTTAACTTAAAATAATATATTTTTAATATAATACTAATATAGCTTTAAGGTTAACTACTATAAAGTTATAACTTACTTAAATTTAGTTTATTAAAAGATTTAAATTCCTTTATCTTTTAAAAGAGATATAGATAGTCTTAAAGTTAGCTTATATATAAGACTTTAAAATTCTTCATATAATAAAAGTTACACTTATCCCTAATTTAAACCTTACTTAAAGAAAGAGATTCTACTTAAGATATCTTTTATCATTTGAAAGGTTGCAAGTAAAGTAATAGAACTTATACATTCGGTTTCAGTTCGAGTACAAGAACCTTATTCGCACTTCATATTTTCCCCCACATAGCGATATTAAGTGACTAGGGCACCTGCTCGAAACATAGAAAGCACATCCTGATGTACGCTTACATTTCCGAAAAGCGACGTACACACGTACGGCATCATCAGGTCTGTGTCCGCAGGTCCTGCAGAATGATGTCGCAGACCGTAGCGCTCATCAGCCCTTGCGGACGAGCATCGAGAAACTTCCACGGCACAACGTAATCGTATCCTCCCCTCTTTTCCACCATACGTCGAAAGACAGTCTTCATCCCGGCCGTGGTCCGCAACCTGCTGAATATCGCTGCGTCGGCTGCCAGAAGAGGTTGGGCGCGTCGTGATAAGGATGATTTGATATATGCGAGCACGGTGGCCCCAATCGAGGCTGCGATTGGTGTTGCGGTGGATGTGCCGGATTTCCGCACCTCGTCGCCTTGGCCCAGGTGAGGAGGCCAGCTGGACTTTACGGCTTGCCCTGATCGGCCACAGACGGTCATTGAAAGGATATAATCGCCGAGTTCGGAAGTTTTGCTTACCCAGAAATGCAAAGTTGTCGGAGTGTGGGTTTTCGGTAGGTGTGAATTCGCACCTATTACCGAAGCTATCTGTAGCGTACACACATATGAAATGGTCCGATCTAGCTGGCCAAGCTATACCGCTGTTACCTCCACTGTTCGAAGCGGCCGCAAGCATCACAATTTTTTTGCTCTCGGCTATTCTGATGGCATTTTCAATGACGGAAATCGACTGTTCAAAGCCCATTGATAAGCTAATGATGTCGACTTCCCATACGGTCGCTGCATAGCTGTGTATTTTCCAAAGTCAGCTGTTTTCAACATCATCAGAAAGACAATAGGACTCGACCAGAACAAAAGAATTGTGCTTACATGATCGCGTCAGCAATTCGTTGATGAATTACTTCAGCTAACATGCTGTTACCCTGAAGCTCATGCCTATCCCTTACGACTCGTCCCACGTAGACGTCAGCATTAGGAGCTGTCCGAAGCAGTAGAGCTGCCGCATGGGTTCCATGGCCGTCATAATCGCCGACTGCGGCGTGGAATATATTACCAGCAGCATCTGGTTCATGCATGATAAAATCCTTGACATCCTTAAGCCGATCTTCATAAGCCCAAGCTAAAGTTTCTGGAAGGGTAATTCCAGTATCCAAAACAGCAATGCGTATATTGCCAGCACGGGAGAAGACTCCTTCGTATCCCAAGGCTTGGCCTTCACTGATTGCTTCACTTGCTTCGACCAGAATATTGACCCGTTTATTGAGATTATCGAACCAGCCATCAGCGCCTTGCGAGCTGCAATCCAAGTAAGCCTTGGTACCAACTTTGCATGGTCGCTGCCTCACTCTTAGGGTGGCGATACCCGTTGTGTAGTGTTCGTCATAGAGACAGACCTTGACGGGTTCCTGTTCATGAGTCCCAGTGCTCGACTTTCCAAATAGTTGAGGCGGTCTCACACTAATTTTTGGAGGAAGCGTGACTACTGGCGAAGAGGAAATGGATGCATTGCGACGTTGTGAATCGATGATTCTCCTAAAGAGATGATCAGTAGAACGGAGGTTATCTAGGTCTTCGACCGAGAGCCCAGAGGTGGCTTGGAGTTCGTCTTCCAAGGGCTTTACAACACCAAGGTATATCTTTTTCCGGAACATTATGTCGTCAAATCCAGCATTTCGATCGTGTTCCTGAATAGTCATCCAGTCAGTGGTATATTTCGAGGCTATTCTATCACTTCCAAGGCTAGTATCAAACACCTTTGGATGGTAATAGCTGCTCAAGATACACTCACTTCTCTGAAGGTCGACTCGTCTAAGCAAGCTTGAACAGCTTCTACGAACCCGGTTGAGGTGTCGTATTCGCATTCTTCAAGCATCCTGCCCGCTTCTGGAAGATCTGATATCACGTTGAACACTCCCTGGTTGTTCGGATGGTCTTGTGACCGTTCCGATTCGAGTGGTCGACCTAATTCAACTTCGAGCAATAGGATGCCTAATGAAAGGATGCTAGGATACGGGTGGATTTGCAAGCTAGCAGTTACCTCTTCATGTGACTATGGTTAGCCTTGCTATTTCAAATGGTACATTGCCGCCAAAGGGGCAGAAATCCATTTCGAAAAGAGAGAGGAAAGTAGCTGTATGGGCCAAGTAGCTAGTAGAGAGTGAAGAAATTGGCTGAATAGTTATGGAGCAACAAATCTCCTATATTCGAAAAGCTAGGCGAAATGAAGGACCTTGGAGAATCGCAAGAAATAGAGCGTGGAACTACATTCTACAAAATATTATTACACCCGAGAATTGCCGAAGAGAACTAGGCTCCAATGCCTTGGAAATCTTCATGTGGAGTTACAAATCCCTCAAAATACCAGCTGGCAAGCCTGGAATTTCCAAATTTCGGAATGCACGTACCGTCAACCTTCTGGTGGCATTTCCTATCCTTGAGAGATATACACTGAGTAGACAGATATAGTCTCGCCAAATTCGGGGAGGCGCGATCGTTGATTAGAGAGAGATAGATACTCGACTTCGTCAAGTCCTCGGAAATCCAGGGTCCTTCGCATAGATGGAGGAAGGCGTTAGCCAAGACGACCATGAGAATCAGCCGTCCAGTTCGTGTCACTGGGTTCTTCTGAGACCGCGAGTGGCCTCCCAGAAAGACTCCCAAGGACACAAATCGTTGAACAGAGTCACGTTCCAAGCTTGGGCTGGCTGTCAAGTAGTAGAATATATCATTGTCGATAAGTAAGTTTAAGCGCAGAGAATTTACCTGGGCTGCTGTCCGGATTAGTTCGCAGATACCCTCTAGCACCCACCGCTGTTGCCTTGCTACTGTTCTCCTCGGATTCATGCTATCGCTGTGCCACTCGACACGCTTTTTGAGAGGTTGGCTCGACTTTAATCTATTCTCCTGGTGAAGCAAAGGCCGCCTAGTAGAATTTCAGTAAGCTCTCCGTCTTATTCCACGTGATGGCACCATTTTTGTCATCTTTACACCCAATCCGACAACATGAATGAACAGATAGGCCTGCCGGTGTCTATCAAATGCCGAAACAAATTCCAAATCTTCTATCAAGTACTAACACAAGGCCTATTTCCACATTGACAAGCCGATATAATGAGATGTTGTAACATTATTCGGATAAACGATAAACGACTACGCGATCCGCCCATCCATAGATTACGATCAACGTTTGTATATCTGTTTTCCAATAATGGGTGAATCTCATTTAAAGAAAAATGGATTATAAGAATTGATGTAACAAGAACCGCGGCAGCTTTGTGATTGTTCATACGAGTAGAATCGAAACCTACCCTTCACTAATGATAATTTTGGCTTCAGCCTGCTGCCACTTGAGTGAAGATTCAGTCACTGCGCAAAACAATATATCGAAGTGGGCTTCTTCTGCATCGCTACGGTGGGTACCGAGTCGAAGTTTGATGGTGGAGTGCTCATACTGGCACTCACACTTGAACTGTAGCGTGAGCAGTCTGTATAAGAGATCGGCATGCTCCCTAGTTTTCGAGGATGGCAACTTTGATCGCGTATTGCTCGTACCATACGAGTCCGTTGGATGCCCTTTCGTAGTAGTCTTGACGGTTCGTCTAGCCTTTGTAATTTTCTCGAGCTCTCCATTAAAGTCGGCGATTCGGCTAATCATAAGTTTACGATACTCGGGCCGGCCTTCTTTGAACAGTATTACTCGTCGCAAGTCGATTATGTCTAAGCTGATTCCAGAGCCTTGGCTCTTTTGGAGCTGCTCGCGGAGCATCCGTAATCTGAAGTACTTGACGGTGCCCGCACCATCTCTCTCGTCGCGTGACGTATCAGACCGAGGAGATGTATCACGCTATAAAGATCAGAGTCGGGTAGACACTTGATCAGTTCAAAGTCTTTCCCCTCATACCTGCCTCATCTGCACTCTGCTCACGAACCGGCTCTCAAAGAGCTCCAAAACACGTCCTAAGATTGGCTCAGGGACGCGCATGGTCTGGGACCATGTTGACAGGGCGTCGTTGAGCCTTTGTAACTCATCGTGCAACTTAGTGAAAAATGGTTCCCTAAGACCAACATCCGCACGGGCGGCTATTGCATCCTTGTGATCACTTGTGTAGAAAGCTGCAAGATCCAAGAAGGCTGGGACGATGATTGTGAGTAATAATATATTGTCCGTATTCCCGGGAGGCATATTGCATCCCTTGAGAGACAAGTACCAAGAAGGCCGTTACTTGGCAGTAATGGTCGAGTGATTGTGTATATATATGTGGAGATGTTGTTGACCGTGTCAGCGTGAACGCCATCACAACCAGTCTTGACGCTAGAGTAATTCTAACTGAGTCAAGCTTAGTAACGGGAGACCCTGTGGTCTAGTGAGCTTGGCGAGACGTAATGCCTGACTAGGTACTTTACGTACCTCAGTACGTGGTCAAGGTAAAGTAGTGGGCTTCTATAATCCTCGGATAGATGCAGAGGCTCTCCGCCATGATTGTTCATGTTAAGTTTTAATGATTGCATCAGAGTGCCCCCATGGAAAGCTCGACTATTGTTGCTTATGCAGCTACTTGCATAGATCTCTTTAGCCAATTCCAGTCAACAACAGATGCGGTAAACTGCAATGCTACGCCATTCGACCACGAGTCTTGTAGGTACACCCAACATATCCTTTGTCCTTTATCCTTTATCATTCCAGAAAGGGGCCTTCACAATGTAGCACAAGAAGCACGCAGGGGGATACTGTCTCAATGTCTTGGCACTCCCTACGTGCACTCCCTACGTGTTGAATCATTTCCATGTCAATTGACGACAGGGATGGAATAGGGGCTGAAGACCAATTGGTTCGTTTCAACATATGGACCTCAAATCTTGGCGTATTCGCGGAGGGTCACGCTTCGGTCGAACACAGACTTAGAGATCATTCGATCGCCTACAAATTGATCGTCCAGCTAATGGAAGCATTGTGCGCAAACCTGGCCCATGGTAACAGCCTTCTCCGGTTAACTGTACATTCGTCCGTTTTCTGACGCCATGCCAGTAATTGGAGCAGGCCGACCTTTATCAGAAGATGGCTCATCCCCAAGCTGTCGCAAAAACGATGCAGAGCGCACTGTGAGATTTCCAGATGGCAAAAACACAACGAGCCATGGTGCACCTCCGCATTCTCGTTATACGTCACCCAGCGATCTCTCGCCCGCCTTGTCGGAGTCATCACTTTTCATACCCTCTTCATCATCGTCCTCGTCCTCGTCAGGACTTGATGGGTCAGATCGTAAGGATATCGCAGCAGCAAGGTCGGAGGTGGAAGATGTTATTAGCCGCCTGATTAGACTATCGGCTTCCATCCGGCAATCTGGATCGCTTCACCGTGATCTAAAGGCAGACAGATATATTGATAGAGACGAAGACGGCAATGACCTAACAGCACAATTCGCGAATATAGCGAGTCTCGTAGTCGATCACAGATTTCCAGACGCGGACGAAACAATTCGTAATCGATTGGCTCAGTCTATAGCAAGACGGAGGAATCGCTTCGCGTACCGCCGGAAACACCAACAAAAACTAGCAAGGCCTTATCCACTCAAGCAGCATTTGCCTACTTTGCAACGACCTGGTCTAAGCGGACGGGTGCCGGCGCCAGCGCTTCCAGGAAAGTCGATAGCTCTACCAGCGATGTCCGAGCCTAATCTCCAGCGGTTAGAGCCGACTGAACGGCTTCCATCTCACACATCTGCCTCGTTGCTGGATCCAGAGCGCTTTAAAATGCCCTCGAAACCCACGTCCTCGAAGGCTTCAACGGTTCTGTCAGGTAGCCCTACACAGGCAGCTACGCTCAGCTTCCCACGAGCACCTCACGTTGGTAGGAACGACGTTTTCGAATGTCCGTATTGTTGCATTGTGTGCCCAGCGAAAGAAGCACGGGGAAAGTACTGGAAGTAAGTTCTGCATTCACCGCGTACTGCTCAGAGCGCCCCTAACTGCCACTCTATTGCACAGACACCATATCATGAGAGACCTAGAACCATACATTTGTGTTTTTCCGGGATGCGCAAGACCACAGGATGTATACCGCACCTTTAATGAATGGACTGAACATATGCAGCTGAATCATCTGAAGCCCTTATGGACTTGCGCTGCGCCGGTCCATGGAACTCAGACTTTCGAGGATCCAGATTTGTATGTCCAACATATGACACAGCTCCACTCTGATACTTTCGCACCTTCACAGCTGTCGTCCCTTGCTCATATGAAATCACGATCAGACAGCCAGGTGTTCGAGATTTGCCCGCTCTGTTGTGCGTTTTCTGAAGATTTGGCCCAGCGGCACACTGTCCTCGGCACGAATGATGCTCAGGAGGCCTTGCAGATCCATGTTTCGCAGCACATGAAATCACTTGCTTTGATGTCTTTGGCTTGGTTAGACGCCAGGTCCAGCGAAACGATTGACGACATAGATGATCAAGAACGCCTTCTCACAAATGACGAGCAGCTTTGCGTTTTGGAGTTCGAAGATCCTCCGAGCACCTCATGCAAACTAGTAGCAACCGAAACTGACGTTGATGTAGATTGGCATGATAGCAGACCCTCATATGAACAGACCGCGTTAGATCCAGCTTGGCTTGAAGATCTGGACGGAGGTTCGGAGTGGAGGTTCTGCGAAGTACAATACCGCAAGCCACAGGACCCTTTGAACGACGACAAACTATCTAGTTTCGTGAATCGATGGCTAAGTGTTGGCGAGAACTTTGAACAAGAATTTTTCCGCGTCGTAGTCGCAGCCAGCGATTGGGATGCACTGTCTCTAATCGAATCCTTGTTCTTGAGCAGATCGTCAAATTTCCTGACAGAAGAGATGTTCGTGGCAGCAGCTGCTAACGAAAACATTGGAGACCACATTCTGCGCAGGATGCTACCGACTTCGCCGGAAAGAGGAAGAGATCTTCCAATTGCCGAACGCGTGATACATCAAGCTATGTTGAATACGCATCTGAGTCTCCAGATGTTGATTGTCTTACTACCTCATGTTCATGATCAAGACGTGATTACACATGCATTGATCGCACTCGCCAAGCTGAAGGATACTCGACCTTCCAGCTTGGGCACGAGGATGCGGCTGCTCGACGGTCGAAAGAAGGGAATGCTCAACGATCGAAAGGCGGAACTGCTCAGTTTGGCGACAGACATGGCATAAGACACTTCGGCCAGAACTATCGAGCGGACCCCGCTTACGGTCACACGCGTTCGTGCACTGTTTGACTTTGATTCCACTGAGCCTGGCGAGCTTCAGTTCCGCAAGGGTAACCTAATCGCCGCCTTGAGGCAAGTGTATCGAGACTGGTGGGAAGGCTCTCTGGGCGGCCGGACCGGTGTCTTCCCCGTCAACTATGTAGAGGAGATTCGAGATGTCACTGCCCCGGAACTACGACACCAAGCCGGAATGGAACGTGAAATCCACTCGGAGGTCGACCATCTCGAGCGCCTGCTTGACCTGCTGGACGTAGGTGACATTGGTGACGAAGCTACGTCGCTCTATCAAAGCGTACTCGCCCAAAGCCCGCTATTGATCGAGCTCATTGAGACTTACGCACAGAGAGAGGGTGAATCAATCATGCGTCAACGTGAAATCCAAGGCTGACAATGGTCTTTTGGCAGATGATCTCGAGTCCCTCGATAATAGAGCCATGGAAGCAGTGAGGCAGTACCGCCTTCTCTTCAATTAATTGATTGATTGATTGATTGACGGACCCTGAAGCAAACCCGGCCCCGGCATCTCGAGGCAATCGACTTCCGAGAGAAGGGTAAGGAGAAACGTCGAGAAGGAAATCTCGAGGCATTCCGCTCCACAGTCAACTCTCGAGGATGATAGATGCCGATAAAGGCGGATTGATGGAACCGGTGTTAGGTAGCCTAGGACTAAGGCGGTGCTCTCTACCGCTCAACCAGCTGGCAAAAAGTCGCTCTTAGCAATATCCATATTGTACCCACACCGGGAGAGAAAGTGACGCGGCCGGCTGCGAGCCACGAGGTGATCCCATCAAAGGTTTCTCCAGACGGTCACTCAAGCGAGCCCGTCTCTACTCCAACCTCCACGCTAGTCTCGACAACCTTCCCGACGGCGATAGCGTTCTTCCGACCAGGCGGGGGGGGGACTCTTGGAAATCAAAATATCAAAGCTATATGATGAAGCTGTCAGGTTCGTTCTTAAAATGATCTAGCACGTATTGAGATTCCATGTCCGTCAACTACGAAAGCTGGTTCGAATCGCTTGGCTAAAACAATCGTTCCCATCGTTAGCACCTCTTCGGGCCTAAAGCAGTACAGAGTCATAGTAATAGGATACGATACGATAATACTTTCATTGCGTTCGCTAATGAAGTAAGGTATGTATGCCACCGCCAGGCCCATCCAATCATCGCATCAAGCCCTTTTTCAAACCCCCAAAAGTCATGCTCATGCACATGCTCATCCACGCCATCATGAGATAGATATAGAATAGCGCCCCCAAGTCGTCCAAGACCCCTGTAGAGCAAAACTCCCCCATGAAATGATTTGTAACAAATGGGTTATAGAACATTCAATAGCGCCGCAGCGTGAGCGCAAGGAATGACAAAGTTGCCGAAATAAGGTCGCAAGGGATATAGTGCAAAACGCCATGTAGCGAGGACTGCCCACCCGCGACTTCAGCAGTAAGTAGGACTCCGGTATCGTCGAATTTAGGGGACGCTTTTGCCGGCGCATCAGTGACATAATGTCAGATTTCAGAGGCTTTATGGCCTGGACGGTGATGGGAAGGTGGCGACTTTGGTCGGCGATGAGCACACAAATATGTTGGAGCTGCGTTCAATGACCTTCTCTTGACGATCGATCTGGCGGGTTGCCACTGGTGCCATTCTCGCCTCTCGAGCGGATCCATTCCTGTTCTCCGCTCGTTCTCGTCGGTATTTTGATTCCCTCCCCTCCTGAAGCAGTTCCACTATGAGGCAGCATCTTGCCGATCGAGGCTGCAAGAGCTTGTATTACATATCCCCTCAATTCCTTCTCTTCCCGTTCATCTTCGATAATGAGCCGCTTGCGTTCTTCTTTCGACATGTTCTCCCGACGCATACGCCGGATTTCATTCGTGATGAACATGAGCACCTCTTCCGGACATCTGTTGCGATCGGCGCCGTGATCGGCGGCGTTGCGGACGTATCGTCGTGTCACATCTGTGGCTCCGTCGATGGAAAAGGCGATACAGTAGGACATTTTCTTGTCCCAACCTGATTGCAAAAGTCAGGCAAGCCAAGAACAAGATGGCGAAGACATCACTCACCCTCGGCGTAAAGCCTTGGATTGTCCCACGCTTCCTCACATGCATCAACATGTATCCATCTTCTCTGGTGTTCCGAATACACCTCCGTCCATACATGGTCCTCGGCGTTCCATACCCATCTGACGCGACCTCCCACGGCCCGACACAACATGGTGAAACAGTTGGCCCACTCGCCGCAACGGCCCCGCCTTGATTGCAGTAATGCCCACACATCCCCAAAGCGCGGAAATCGTTCGTCTGCTCTACACTCGCCTGCCGAACATCGGTAAAGCTCTACTCGGGCAGCACCTCTGGCGGCCTCGTCAGGCGTAGGAGGAGCATATCCGGCGGCTATCGTGGGAGACCCGCAGATCGAACATGCTGGATTGTTGATGAATTGAAAGAAATTGTTCTTGAACCATCTGATGACTCGTTGTGAGACAGTGCCGGATATTTTACGGGAGGGCGACTTACCTGAGAAGTGCTCGAATGACACAGTCCTGGTATCCCCATTCGGGTTTCGCACTGGGACCGATACTTGCTGCTTGCGCTTGCAAGAATTGACTTTCATCTTCTGCTTCTTCGTATATTCGATCCAGCGGGATGACCGCCAATGCCTCGTCCAGCAGACCTGGATTTTCGTACTTGGTCGGGTTGACAGAGAGGGTAACGAGCAGGTTGCGAAACCGCAACGACGTAGGATCTTGAGGTGGCGAGGCTATCTTGGGAAGGTTTCGTAAGGAAGAGTATGATGGTGGGACTTGTGAGGAGTCTGTCGAGGGCTGTCGAGGATCGTGCTGTGACGGTGTTCGTGATGAATTTGAAGGCTGGCGGCTGGGTGATGGTGAAGCAGGTCGTGATCGAGTCGATAGGTGGTTTAACCGCTGCGTCCGTAAGAGCTGTTCGAATCGTTCTGTCAAATCGGTTGCATTGAAATCTCTCTGCGGCTGCCGTCTCGGTGGAGGAGGTGGTGGAGGTGGTGCTCTGCGAGGAGGTCCATTGTAGTCACCCATCCTGCCGCCTGATATAGTTGTACCTCACTAAACTCTTCTTCACCAGTGATACCGTCGAGTAGAGTGAGGTCTTGGTGCTGATAGTGAATAGATTGGTGAGGCTTCTTGCGCAAGACTCTTTGCGCCGCAGTCAGAGCCGGTCGCTGCACAGCCGAGGAATGACTTCCGCCACAATCGATTGTGACTCTTGTCAATGCTGTCACTGAGGACCGAGGACGGTCGTTGAAGGGTGCAGAGGGGTGCTGCCAAGGAAGTCTTCTCTGGCGACAGTGAGCAGTCTTTGAAGTTGGGAGTACATTATGTCGAAAGTCTGGTCGGCGGGGAGGATCTCGAACGCGCGTTATGCACAGTTTGCGTAAGCTAGATCAACCAATCAGCAGCTGGAGATCTGCTGAGTCATCCGCCACTGTCCTTACAGAGGGATTTAAGACCCTTAAAGACGTAGACTCTTGTACAAGCCCTACACCTGAACGAACACAAATTGATCCTATGATTCTGTGGTCATTGGAGCCTCGAAGGCACCAGGTGCTTCGTAAGCATTCTATTCTACCTTATGCAGAGAGGATTCCGAGGTACATCCGAAGCATGACTCAACCCAAGGTATTCTGTCATAGAATACTGTGAGTGTGCCACATTCATTCGATACAAGATAGGATACAGCAACATACTTTGCGATCAAATCAACAGCCACGCAAGCAGTTTCGGCCTAGGGTGGCGTACATTACGCGGCATCCAACAACTACCTCCTGCATATATGGTAATTATATGGCTTAAATGATGATAATTTTCCACGAAATGGGAAGCCTCGTTCGGTTGTCCGGTCGACATGACCTCGACATAATCACGATGTTTGGAGTAGATATTTTGTGGCTATCGAGGTTTCTGTCTTGAATGGGATGTCTCACGTGCAATGTCTCGGCAGGAAAGCTTTATAACATGAAGGGCCACCTCAGATTTGATCCTTCCATAGCCCATTGTTCTCTGCGGTAGCTACCCGTGAGTCAAAGTGGTAAGTCCGTTTTCTTTGACAGCAACCAAGGCCCTGACAGAGCAGATATCTCTCTCGGTAAACCAGACCGCAGATGTGTCAAGTATAGCGCTAAGCTTCGTAGTATGTGACGAGTGGCAACCCCTATATTGACCAAAAGTAACCCGTTGAATAATGTATAGAATGCGAAAGGTTTGAAGCATGTACACTCTATGTGTCCCACTCTTGATTACCATAGTATTGCGGCGGAAGATCCAGATCCCACAATGGTCTTTCTACCAGAGCTACTTCTAGACCTGCTGGTCTGTCCTCCGCGTCATCGCCTGCGTCGTCATCAGGCTCGCCTTCCAAGGGCACGATCCCGAAGATCGGTCGATATTTGAAGGTATGCCAATGTGATGGTCTCTCGTGCCCGACAGGCTTCAACATCTTGTCGTCGTCGCCACCCGAAGCCGCGGCATCGATGCCTGTGTCATCGTCAACGTCGCTGTCTTCTGATTGATCGTTTCGTCGTAATAGCCTGAGTGCAAGGTCATTTTCATTGGCAAGGATGTAGTCATTCTCGTCTTCGGACGCAGACACCAACTCCTGATCTTGGCAGAGGGTAATCGACTTGGCGTTCTCACTGTCATCTCCATTGATTTTGCGGATCTTTCGACCAATACCCAAGCTGAGTTCGGATGTTGCCATTTTACTGCCTGCGCCTGTGTCGCGTCTTGACGCGTCATCTTGCAATCCATGCTCTCTCTTACGCTTGAGTTGCTTTGTTCCGTTTACGTCATTCATAACCAAAGCCTTACTTTCCTGGATCTCAATTTCCGGCAAATCTCTCGAAAGATCAAACATCCATAACCAGGACACTCCATAAATCCATATCCTCTCATTCTGTCCATAGACATCCCATATGGCCCCCATAGCTCGATCCTTTAGGTCTCGGAAAATTTGGGGTAAAATTGATGGCGGGTTCCTACGGGACCAGTCTGATAACTTACCGGATAACACATTGAATTCGTACGTTTGGTTTTCTGCTGTCAGTACCAAGAGTCTATCCTCGCCGTTCGGTAGATCATGAGAGTGTGGATTAGGCGTGTGGCGAGTGGGATGTGCACCAAGATTACTCTCTGTCATTGGTGGAATGGATGATGTCGATGAGGGTCGGAAGGATAGGATAAGAGGAGCAGCGGGCAGTTTGATAAGTAAAGAGGCAGTAGGGTTCCGAATCCAGTGCTGGCCGAGGATGACGTTATCATGGCCCTGTTCGTCACTGTCTTCGTCGTTGTCTTCATCGTCCGAAGAAGGAGACTTTCGTATTGATTTTGGATTTTGGATTTCTTCCTGGGTGAAGTCTTCATGACCTTCGAGGATCCAGGTGTCGAGAAAGCCGGAAATGTCTGCGACTGCCAGTATTCGGCTGTCAGCTGAGAATGCGAGTCGGCTGATGCATCTGCTATAATTTCCCAGTGTGCCGTGATGAGATTTCATTCTTTCAGGATCTCGAGGTAATCGTTGCAGATGTACTGCGTGAGAGTTGAACCTGATGACTTTTTTGGGATCATCAGTTTTGATAATTCTGTGAAGCTCAATGCTGTTATCAGTCTTGACCGTCGCCAGCCACTTGTTGTCCGGCGAGATGTGTATCATCCTCGCACCAGCTCCCGTCATGTTTAAAGAAGCTTCAAGCTTCTGGACTTTGATATTACCGAGCTTTGATTTTAGTTGGAAGAACTTCGACTCAGCCACAGTAGATACTGCGAGCATAACCCCATCGGAAGATATGTCTGCAGATATGATCGCTTCGTCGCCCTGAAAACGTTATTCACTGTCAAGACAACCGCCCAAGTGGAGAAATCTACCTGGAGTGCGATCTTTGCAACTAGCTTTCTTCCCATTAGCCCAGCGCTCTCCGAAGGATTCTCGGTGTCGTCCTGACTGGCGCGAGGCTTTGGTATCGACCAGACGCTGACTTCACGGTCCCACCAGCTAACAATAAGCCGTCTCCTAGGAGCACTCCGGAGACTGGGTTGTTGTGGTAAATTAGAAAGAGTGCGTTGGTATTCGCAACCAAATTGTTGGATGGGTATGATGATCGGTGCAGTGTCGAGTCCTGATAATAGATTAGGGGGCCACTTCTAGACATATAGGGTAGAGTATGAACCTCCTGAAGCAAGGACGCTCAAGGCCTTAGTCTCGAAGGTAGCCATTGCCTTCACATCGTGCTTATGAAATCGTTGATGGGCCATCTTGGCCCACCGAAGTTCCTTGCCTGAGCGGTCATTGCCTGTTCGTCGATATAAGGTGGTCCTCCGGTCCATACCACCGCTGAAGATTGATTGCCCATCGGCACTGACTGCAATGTCTAGTATATCGGCGTCATGGCTCTTGATGCGTTGTAACAAACTGTAATTCTTGCCATCCCAGAAGCTCAAGGTTCCAGTCGAGTCTCCTGATACAATCGTACCGTCGTTCAGACATTTTACGGACCAAACAAGAGTCTCCTTTGGACCTCCTCTCGGTCCCGCTCCCAGTGTCATGTTCCTCGTTTGCTGGGTGTTCCTGATGTCGTAGATACGAATGGTACTATCCGCATGTCCGGCGATGATAGTGTCGCGATTCTGGAAGGTAATGCTTAAGACCCGGGATCGTTTCTTTGATGGTCGTGCCAAAATCCTCGAGAACCGTTGGTCGCCTTCCGTAGTATTGAGCAGAACTATAGCCCCGTCTGCGCAGCCTACAGCTATGTTTTGCGTTTGAGATTCCGCCTCTTCAGTTGTCGGTTCTTCAAATCCGTTTGTAGCTAATTTAGAGACGTGAGCTTTCGGCTGCGCTGCCATACACCAGATTTCTCCATAATTGCCAGCAGAGTGCCTTGCAGGCCGTCCAGAAGCTAGATCCCATTCCGTCACTGCCGTGGAGTACCCAATGCTGAAGAGCCTAAGCTTCCCAGCGATCTTGTCGCCATTTTTGTCAACATCTTCAGGATCTTGCGTCCAGACTAATCCTTCTATGCTCCGATCGTTTCCTCCTCGGAATATGCTCTCCTGGTACCACGCGCCTTTGAGAGGGTTCCATAACTCGATGTCTCCGTTCGCTCGGCCAATGGCAAGCCGAAGGTTTGGCGGACCTTTGCTGGGCGAATTGGGTGTGGATGTGTGGGAGAAGGCAAGGGCGTTGATTGCTGAAGGTGGGTAAGGAACGAATCGACAGCGATGAATGTCCATGGCAGTGATGCGCTATCAGCCAGTGCTCGCTACCTGGTATTTCGACATTTCAGAAGCCTTCCTAAGTAACGACTTTCTATTTGAGTAGAGGCGCATTCAGCTTCTCGCCATACTCGACGTCTAAACTCTGAACCGAGGATTTCGCAGGGCAATTTTACCCGCCGCTAAGATCTCGCTTAACTTCCGTTAGTTAAGGTACGCTAGACTAAAGTACTCTCTCTCAACCAATGATAAAGTATCTTGTCCTCTACAAAGAACATTCGACCCTCTCCTTTCCATAAACCCAGCTACCAATCCAACCTACTCCTCTCCAGCATCAGGAATTGTACAGTCCGAAATCTTCACATCTCAGTCTAGATAAATCAACAACGATTATTACCCCATTCTGGTTTCCATCAATAATCTCCATCGACAATACAACGAAGCTGATACTTTCAAAGACAGCTCACCCTAATAAACACTGACTCTCCATAAAACAAGGCGTTCTCCAACGTACTCATACCCTTCGTCCTCTTAATCCTCGTCATCGACTTCATCCCCTCCACCCCTCTTCGAAGCCCAAGCCCTCGCCGCCTCGTCCCCTTGCTCCCTTATCTTTACTAACCTCCTTGCTCTCTCTTGTCGAAATCGATCCATAGTGCTCTGGTACCAAATAATAATATCATGCAGGTCGTTCGGCCGATTATCGAGTCGACGCTGCTTTGCCCCTTTGATTCGAGCTAGAGTCGTCTTCTCCCAAGTTTGGAAAGAGGGTACGAGTCTTTGATGGGAAAGCCCCACATCTATAGCGTATCCCGCCGCTTTCAACGATGATGCATGTGAATCCGATTTTCTTACAAGAATAATAGGGTCGATAGTAAGTCGCTTTTCATCCTCTTTCGGCTTTTTCTCACTTTGATTCTCGTTCTCGTCCTTGTCTATGTCTTTCTTAGCCTCAGACCCGGGCAGGCAGTTTGCAACGGGTTTGGCGGTTATGCAGATATCTCCACCGGTTACAGTGTCAAGAGTGGGCATAGATGTCGGAGCTTCCCTTATTGAAGGAAGGTCGAAAAGGGATCGAGGGATCAGGCAGCTGTCTTGGATGCTTCCTGGAGAGCGCGGACTTGGGAGGGAGTCAAGTGGACTTCTTATCAATGTACAATTGGACCTGAAACGGTAGAGTGTTGGAAGGCTCTTGCTTACCGATGGTGTCAATGAGTGTGAAGGATATAGAGAGGGTTGAGATTTCAATTTGTGTACGGAAGTGTTGAAAAGAAAGGGATAAAACATTGTCGACGTATCAGGAATCGCTTGTAGAAAGCCATTGTTCTTCGCCCTCATGGAAGACATATCCAGGAGTTTTTTGTCCTAGAGCAAAAGTAGGACAACAATGCCACTCCCGGGCAGCCTCCTCAAACATCAAGAGACGACCCTGTCAAGTGTTCTGTCGAAGAGAGTTACAGGATGAATGAAATAGCGATGCCGTCGTAGAGTCTAATGAGGAAAATTTCGTTAAGCCGGACTGACTGCGTTTTGTAATACCAGATCTGGAGGATTAAAGTCCACCAGTCTGAACAATAACGTTCACCTACATATAGATATTGAAAAGAGACTGCTTACAACGCAATGTCGAAGAAAAGAAAACCAGTGGGTATAATCTTACCGCTGTAAATGATCCGATTAATATCAGTCCCAATAGTCCGATTCTCATTCAGATGCTGTGCGTAGTCAAATTTGGAACGTGATCGCCAACTTGAAGATAGACATCTCGATGAATCATCAGCTGACCACCATGGCATGGAACAAGAATCGAGTGCTTGATTGAGTGGTCTAACATCTCCCTCGAGGGTTGATCATGCCGAGCTGAGAGGCTTTCATGTTCGGAGATGGGGCTCAAACTTCTTTCAATGCTCTCGAATAATAGAATCCATCCGAGGGCGCCAGTCCATCGGGCGCATGGCGTTGGTATTTATTTTTATGGGATCGAACCATAGAACGAAGGTGAAAGAGTCTTGCTTGCAGCTCGCCGTGGTCTTTTTCGTCTGTCGGCATCTTGCTTACTAGATTATTATTTCGTGAGCCCGACAATAACGAATGAACACAACAAGAACAACGGGCCGTTGCTGTAAAAGAAACACATTCATCGGAAGGGAAGCCGAGGTGTCGTGTTGAGTATGATTGTTAGTGGAGGTGGTTCTCAAGACCTCCCGAGAAGCGCCATGTAAAATTCATGGGCCAAACAAACACAACGCACAGCATCGCAGATCGTATAGCAAGATGACTGCAGATCATGGCGTTGACATGAACAGGATTCTGATGTGGTATGCAGGGTGCTGCAAGGCGGGGCAAAGAATCGGTTGTGTTGGAGGCTGGTGCTGAAGGAATGTCCCATAGGAGTATAATTGCTGTGCCTCAGTATCCGTTGGTTATCCAAGTTGGGTTTTCACAATGCTGCTGTCGACCATATACTGTCTGGTATGTTGCTGAATCTGTCGAGGGCCACCCAAACCCTTCATTTCACGCGGCTCGGGACCACCGAGCATGAGCGAGAGTGAGCAATTGATGTGTGCGTGTGGCTCGGGTAATCGGGACTATGGTTTAGGCCACCCATATCTCGCCAAGTGCCACAGGCTTCGGAGGAGTGGCCGACGATTGAAGTAGTAGTCCAGGATGTGCCCTGGTATCGGTAGGATCTGCTATTGGGGGCTTGCATTGGACTGTTCCCTAGCTGGCTGAGGGTTGAGACTAAGTAGGGAGATCGTCCCCGCTACAGCGCGTGCTTCACGCGTCTGTGGATAGACGCGTAAATGGAAATTGTCAAATTGATCAATTTCAACCGAGTATGGTTACTCGCAAAGCGAATTGAGATCTGTTGTCCTTTGAACGGTGCCGAGCAACAACCGTTGCCAACGTAGAATCCCGTTGAGGTCCAATGGATCGTTTAGGGATGATGAATGCAAATCCTTCCATGCACCTCGCCAGCGCAGCTCAGGAGGTGTTTCTTTGCCCCGCACATCCGCGCCACTCTTGCGGGAGTTGGAGTGGGTCAATTCATGTCTTTAGAGCTCCATCCGCCATCCGGCTTGAGCTCTGAGACTGACAGAGATGATTGGTGGCTCCAGGAGCGGCGGGGTTCTAGCAGAGGCCTGTGCTGATATTGCTGATGTTGCAACTCCACGCCCTTGCTGGCATACACCAAACAGCTGTTGCTTGCAGGACTACAACATACGCACACCGTTCTTGTGGAGATTTATGTAAGTATCAGAGTCTTTCTGTCACCGCTCAGATCAGAGATACATGCTTTCCCAATGGGTGAAGTAAGGGGATGGGCTGGTGATGCCACATGCCGTCCGCTGCGCGATTGCTGCCACATGGAGCGAGAGATTTGTGATGAGACATGCATAACACGCTGGGGGAGGAGGTTGACGAGTTATGCGAAGGTTTGAAGATGGGTGACCAGATTGGTCATACAAGGGACGGCCCTGTTGAAAGCGAAAGGCATTACGCCATAGGCAGTGACCACGGAGATGAAAGCGCTTCGTAGATTGTATAGATTATCAAGTGCTCTATAGCATGGATGCTATCATCGGCCTTACCAGAAGAGGGTATGCTTGCTGCTAAGTCAGGTTTAGGAAATCAGGTTGTGGCATCGACCCTTAAGGCTGCATGCGTTGGCTGCATGATGCTAAGGCAAGGGAGTATGATCAGATCCATTGGTGTAGCGACAACGAGTCCAATAGCAACTGATATAAGAGCCGCCTCTTGTTTGACCAGTGACAACGCGATAGATGATCTGTCGGGTCCACGTCGGAGCCTGTAGCAGTGCCGGGCAGTATTGGTCGCGCATAAGACGCCGCTTGTGTTGGATCAGCGTGGGCGTCAGCTACTACCTCCCACAAGCCGTAAAGCTTCACAAGGAAGCTGAACAGAGGAACAGTCGAAGTGGGAGCAAATGTTCTGCGTGCCAAAGCCTGTGAATAGACGATCCATGTCTGAAGTAGCAGAGCCGTTAAAGCAGTTGCAAAGTAAAAGTTCAGTGCAAGATGATTGAGCCAGAGAGCCTCACGACACGCGACACGATAGAATAGAGAGCTTTGAAGCCAAAGCCTGCAAGGCTCCCAGGGATCTCGCCCTTTCAGTAGTACGCTGCTGTTAGCTGTATCAGACTGGGACTCTCCTGCGCACTTCGATAGGCCCAAAGCTTCAAGCCGGACATGGGGCTGCTAAACCCGATGAAGGACCCCTGCACTTAGCCCGTCTGAGCAAATCTTGAATTCAGTGCCAGCCTTCAATCTTCTCCTCTCATCCTGTGGAGAGCATTGCTTCTCTTTCTCACCCCTCCCCTCCTCCTCCTCTCTCTCCCAATTGTCCTCAGGACTCTCCTCTGCCAGTCATACAGAGGCTCGGAGTGGGCAAGGAGTTCCTCCAATGCATCAGATCTAAATCTGACCAACTCCAACTCCATCGCTTCTGCCGTGCGGGTGTCCTCGCAATTGCCCAAGACCCGACACCTCCCCCACCCACGGCAGCAAGTTGTCAATCGTTCTTCTCTTTTGTTTCATTGCCTTTTCTCCTCTTTGTCAACCTCAGTACGTTCTTCACAATAACCTGAATTCCTCACTCATCCTAATGAAGCAGATCAACGGCTGGGTCCAGAGCCCAAATCACGAAACCCTCCCCATATCAAAGATCCGACGTTCTGCACAACATACAAAAGGGTCAGAGTCAGTGTGAGGTGAAGGGTGAGTGAGATATCAATTTGCAATTAGCATTCCTTGCCGGATGCCTACAAAGGAGTTCAGGGGGGCTGGCTTGCACGTGCCATTCCCATTACCGACAGCAGATGGACCAATCTCAGTACTCCAATCCTTTTACTCTGGAATGAACCGAGTCTCCTTTGAACTCGTAAATGCCAATGGCTCCTGCAACCCCCAACTGGGTGCGACCGTGTGTGAGGAGGCTTAGTGGCTCTCGAGAAAGAACTCCAGCAGTACATGAGCAAATGCATGGATATTCTCGAATGCATGGTGTTATGTTATGGATTCATCATTCATCAAGAGGCGTCAAAATCCGTGGTACTGGATGGCTCCCAATTTGTGGCCCGCCCCAATCACCTGCAAGAACACATTGTGGATACTAGAGACCTCTAGCTTTACTACCCGGTATAAGTCATTGCAATAATCCCTCCGGAGAAACGTCGAAACATGGACGCGAGTAAAACGCGTGACTTTCTCGCGCCGGCCTTTTCTGCCAGGCAGTGTTCGATTTTCTAGTCTTACTTCGGGGGAATCATGGCTAATTCAGTCTGTTCTCGAGTAGACACTTTTCAAACGCACCATCAAACTGCCCAGCTCGTTGTTGCGGAGTTTGCGGAGTCCTACCTGCGTGTGTTCCACAACAACGACAAGAGCAATTGTCACCCGGGTATACAGTGTTCATCTCTCTGTCACAAGCCCATGTTAACCACTACTCAGATTCTCTCGAGTCCGCTGCTCCGCATTCTCGGTAGACCTCATCCCCGATTCGTCAGTGGAGACGTTAGCTCGTCCTCTACCAACGTGGAAGCAGGACACCATTCCAGAATCTTCCTACTTGACAAGATTGCAAGGGACTTCAGCCTTGGCCATACTACCGCCACACAATATCGTCGATATTGCTCTGCCTAGGTAAGCACGTCGTCCTGCCCTATGATTCGACAGCTCTCTGTCGTCTTGCTCCCCTCCCCATCGAGGGATACTGTCAAGGGCTGACTTCTAGTGTTCAGATCCTCGCAGGGTTCCATATTAAGTTCAGCCAATTGTTCTATCTACTAAACAGGTTCAACTGTCGTTCCAACTAATGACTATCTTTGATCCATATTCTTCCTCAAGTCATTCTCTAATAATCGTTGCCTGACACTGCCCGCAATCGGGATCTTTATCCTCAAGATCGGTTACAAGCAGCTGGCGATTTCACCATGGCCTACTACCAGCAGACCTGTGACAGCTACTTTGTTGAATCGCATGAGGACCGTGAGAAGAGATTCCGAGACGAAGTTAGGGCGCGGGAGAGGTTTGCAAAGCGTCAAACGCAACTAGCCATCGCCGAGGAACTGTCACAGCTGGCAAGCCAGGAATACGAATCCGAGATCTTACACCATATGGAGGCCATGGAGGTCAAGCGCCTTGCACTTTGAATTCAATGCAACATCCGCTGACTTTACATGTAGAGCAAAACGCTGCCCGATGTTGCGTCGATCGATATTCAAACAGAGATCCAGTGGTTCATGCGTCCATATCTCCTTGACTTCTTGATTGAAGCTCATACGGCTTTCGGACTCCTGCCAGAGACATTATTCTTGACAATCAATCTTCTCGACCGATACTGCTCGAAACGCGTGGTCTACAAGAAACATTACCAGCTGGTAGGGTGCTCAGCGCTGCTTATAGCATCCAAGTATGGCGACCGCAAGGATCGTGTCCCTACAATCAAGGAGCTCAAGAACATGTGCTGCTCACTCTACGACGATGATATGTTTACACAAATGGAATGGCACGTTTTGCAGACTCTTGATTGGACAATCGGACACCCCACGATCGACAGCTTCCTCCAATTGGCTCTCGAGAGCTTATATGACCCCGAGGTTGAGCATCTGGCCACCTACATTTCAGAGATTGCCATGTTCCAGAAGGAATTTGTATCGAAACGACCGTCCGACATGGCCCGCACATCACTAGCATTGGCACGATGTATCCTCGGCCGGCCTCAAGCTTTGCATGGTGAATGGGCTGCTCAGTACGATCCCCAGACTCTCGTCACCTTGTCACAGCAGTTACATCAGCCCTCGACGGTATTGTCCCGCAAGTACGCCACCGCTCATCTGTCAAGGGTTTCTAGCATCTTGGATGATTTCCTGGCGAGACATGCCTCCATTGCGAGAGGCTATGCACCTCCACCTACACCGCCAGCAGAGACATCCACAGAAAGCTTCAGGCATCAAATCCCTGCAAAGGGAATGCCAGTCACGCCCACAAAGCCACAGTTCCAACCAAACTTGAACAACGGCTGTCCAACACCCCCTATCACTCCTACGAACGATCAGTATTTTGCAGGGCCTAATACCGGCGTGGGTAAATTCGGCCTTCCACCTACGCCTGTCAGTCTGAACAGCCATCCGTTGTCTCAGCCATCTCAACGTGGGCCTCCTTGCACGCTACCCTCCATTCACCAGATTGCTCCAGGATTTTAGGTCTCGTCACTATGGACCCAGGCATTGAGAGGGGCCTCGAAGGATATCATATCATAGGTGAGGTTCCATTGGCCAGAGCTGTCATGCTGCGTGCCATCTCCTGCCTCGCCGCTGGCCCAATCTGAACCTCAAGACCGGCGTCCAACATCATCTCTAACCGTCTGTATCAAAATCCTCATCATCCTCTCGAATTAGCGACACCGTCCTCAGCATTGATAGCGTTCAGCATCCCTTATGTTAGTCATAGTCCGCCACCAGTTTCAGCATCTTGTTCGTGGTACATCTAGTCTATCTCCGGTGGAAAAGGTTCAAAAGCAGGAAGGCATGGATACAATAACTACGGGCCTACGGGCATGGAAATTGGTTATCGGCCGCAGGCTTTGGATACCCAGTATCCGGCCCGAGGTCATCAGGATACCAGCGGAGGATTTATATTGACTGACGACTTGCTCTTGCTCTTGCTTCATGCGTTACAGCGTACCGCTTGCAAAGGCTTCCGGCTTTCCTCCTTGAGCTTTGATCCCTCTCGTCATGGAGATACCCTTGCTTTGATTCGATCACGCAGGTTCCAACCACCTTGTACATTAGGAACATTCCGTCGTGAATTCGATGATTGCCATTACACGCTCTCTAATTAATGAAAAATGATATCACCTATACCATTTATTGTACGTCTAATAAGTATGGGAGACTCGTGATAACGAGATCGTGCCCATCCCACTCGTTCACTCTTATCGTCACTTGCGCCCCCGTACATCTGGTGGACATAAGATATCATCTACTCCCTTGTTAACAAACCCATTTGTTTATTCATAACCTATCCAGCTAATACGCCTTTCCCTTTTATTTTCCCCCTTTTATTTTCCTCTTCCTTTCCCTTTACTCCTTCTATCCTCCATCTCTACCTCCCTAGATTTCCCCCATCTAAATCTTCCCTTCCTTTTCACTCAGTTCTACCTACTCTTCCACTCTAATTCCCTTTTATTCACTTGTCTACCTATCCCTCTGCTCCCTCGACGTTATCCTTTGCTCCTCCGTTGCTCTCCAAGAACTCTCTCACTACGCCACCTTTCCCCCTCGATCCTCCCTCTGAAGCTCGTAGCACAAATGGGAGCCTGGTATGGCTGCCCCCCCTTTGCTCTATTATGAATGATTGTCCTACTATAGTGTTGCCTTGCCTAGCCTAGCCTGCTGTACTAGACTGACCCGTTTTTTTTCCGGTACTAGGCTTGCTTGCTATTCTCTCGGCCGAGGAGCGAGGGAGGATGGAAAACTCGGTTCGCGCTATGTCTTCTGCCCGATCAGCAATTACCAACGGGTCTTGTGGAAGTGAAGATGCTAGTGAAGGCACTTTGTCCATCGATTGTAAGAATTTGGACGAAGGCACAAAGGGCTATGTGCCGATATTTGCTTTCCAGTCTCTTTGGCATATAGCTCACATGTTTGTTGACCAAAGAGCGAAAATCGAATCTCGAGCCGTAAGTCTTTCATACTTGATTTTCTAAGTCTACCGCGTACTCAAGCAGAATTTCGTCTCGCATTCGTTCCGTCTGCTTGAAGCGTTCCGACGGACTGCCCTGAGTCTTGGCCATTGCTCTTATGTACGAGGCGATCCTCTTATTTATGTAGGTTCTTGTCGTTCTTCTGTTTTTCGCTTCGAATAAGGATTTGTCGTAATCGACGGTGACTACAGTGGCAATGGAAGAGTCGACATGTTGGGTGGATTCTGTGGGCTCTTGGGAAGCCCTTGTGTGCACATCGCGTGACGTCCCATCTTCTTCATATTCATCTCCTTTGGACGTAAGTTGATTGGCCTCGGATAGCCACTCATTGGAAGTCTGCTTGCGGGCAATAGTGTCATGATGAGAAGGGCCTAAGGTTGTCTCTGAAAGGCTGACAACCTTTGACATCAGAGGCAAGGCTTCTGTTCGTTTTTCCTGACGCCAAGCGAATTAGCGTGTGCGATTTCAATGTCATTGGCGTGCTGTAAGACCCCGACCCCAACCCCACGAATCGCAGCAAAAATTTGGGTTGACGTACTTATTAAATTAGTCATATCTTCTACGTACGTAGGCGGATTTCTATAATTTCTAAAGTATTAAATACTATAAATACGTACGTATCTTTTAACCTACTTAAATATATATTATATATCGTTATTACTAGTAGGGTCCGTCGAGATAGGTAGAGGTATAAGGTATAGGTATAGCGGGTAAAGCGGTACTAAGATATATAGATTTAGTAGGTAAATTTATAAGATTAGTTATATCTTTATTATTAATAAATAGATCTCTATAATTCTTAAAGTATTAGATACTATAAATAAATACGTATCTTTTAACCTATTTAGATATATATTATAAGTGTTAAATATTAAGTAGTATAGTCCCGCTTATAAGTCTTTATACCTAAGATACCCCGCGCTACCCTACTAAAAAAACGTACTTTTCTCTATAACTCCTAATACTATTATCTAGTTAATTATAAAGCTAAAAATTACGTAGATACTAGAAAATATAGTATTTTACTATTCTACTAAGCTATTTTTTAATTAGTACGCCCTAGTATTTAGTATACTATCTAGAGGCCTTTATTATAACCTTAACCCGCCTTTCTATACTATCTACTAATAACTATAATATATTATTACTAATAAGGTACTATACTACTTCTAATATCTTATATAACTTATCTAGCCTCTCCTTATCATTCCTACTATAGCTTATAATATCTAGTTCTAGCTTATAGTACTTTTCCTTAAGTAATTACTAGAGGTATTTAATAGGATTTAGGTCTAGTAAGTAGGGTAGCTAATTAATAAGCTATATCCCGTTTTCTTTAAATTATTCCCTTATAACTCTTATAGTATATATACGAGTATTATCCTATATAAACTATATACTAGGCTAATAGATTATAGGGATTTAGTCCTCTAGAATATTAAGGTATAATATTATAATATATTTATTAACTTTTACCTCTAGATTATATACTATTTAGACTAAATCGCTTTAATTAGTCCTAATAAATACTACTTATATTATAACTAACTTAGCCTTTCCTTTCTTAAATAGTTATATTATTTCCTTATCCTATTTCTAACTAATATAGTAGAATACCTATTCCTATTTTTTACCTAATCCTAGCTCTATTAAATACTTATCTAACTAGACTATTAATACCTATTCTATTATACGCTAGTATCTCTAGGCCTTATATTAATTTAGCCGCTATTTTATATATATCTTCTAGAGAAGTAGGCGCTTTACTACTAGCTAATTATTAATTCTATACTCTTTAAGTTATTACCGTATAGTATATCTACTAATTTTAACCCCTAGCTCTTTCTTAAGGTCTAAATAATATATCTTTAATTTAATTTAAATTATATAAAGGAGTTTATACTCTACTTATACCCCTAGGAGTTATAGCTAACTAGTTCTAGGCCGATCCTTTTATAAGGGTTAAGTAGTAGAGTTTTTCATAGTATAATAAATTATTAATTTTAAGATAGTTTTAGTACTTAAAATTACCTTATACCCCTAGCCCGCTATATATCACCTAATAATATAACCTCTTATAGAAGGAGTAAGATACTTCCGCTAAAGCCTAGTATAAGATCTAGGGGTAGTAGGAGTTATAGTTAGTATATGGGACGTAGGGGGGAATATAAGGTTTTTTGATGTTCTCGCTTAAATGCGGGATGGTGCTAAAATTTATGGCCTAGTACTATATAGGCGTAAAAAAATCAGCAATTTTGCTGCACTTCGTGGGGTCGGGCCGGGGTCTTGCAGCACGCCAATGACATTAAAATTGCACACGCTAAAATCATAACCCTTATTAAGAGACCATGCTGCGGATCCTTCCTTTCTCTTTCGCTACCACCTCCATTACAATACTTTCCGCTCCTTGCCATCGATGTTGACCCTGATACGCAATCGCAGGAGTCATCAATTGTTCTAGGATTATAAGGTGATCCCTCCCTAATTCTTCCTCTCTAACTTTCAATGTTCGCAACAGACGTCTTTCACTTTTCTGATCACTATCACACTTTCCCTGCCAGGTTTCCGCTGGTTCTGATACCCTTTGTATCTTTGGAAACTGGAGGATGTAGCAAGATTGCTCACGCTGCCTAGATTTAGTCACCATCCCTACCATAATACCTTTGTTGGTATATTACATCTTGCACATTTGGTCCGTTACTCATGATGACCCTGCACGTTTTTCCCATCGCACAGATGCTGGCTCCATTGGTCGTGCAAATAGTGACTTTGGATTATGTGAGCCAGGATTATAGGATGGGTGGAGGGAAAGCTACTTACCGAATAGTCCGTTGGTACAACGCCATTCTTGCCTTCGATATTCCTCAACTTGAACTCGCGGACCATGACAGTAACGACGACAGTCAATTGAACATATGCAAATTGCTCGCCGATGCATCTATGCCTTCCTGCACCAAATGGTAGGTATGTGCTGTCTGCTCCAGTAGACACTAGGCCATATCCATAGTCCATTTTCTCTTGTTCCGCGTCCCCTGGGTCGGCAACATTCTCCCAGCGGTGTGGCTCCCACTTGTCAGCGTTCGCAAAGTATTTGTCACTCATTCCCATAGTAGCTGGAGCTGCAAGAAGAACATGCGAGGTCGGAACAACCCAATCGGTACCCTCTATCGGAAGAGGGGTTTTAACTTTCCGCATGATGGAGTGAATTGGTGGATGGAGGCGAAGTGTTTCTCGTATGACGCACAGGACCAGTCGCAGATTTTGAGAATTTTCAAGGCTAAGGGCCCGCGAGAAATCTCGGCCAAGCACGCGTTGCTGCTCCTCAAAAAGCTCCTCCATGACCTCCGGCTGCGCTGCAAGGTGGAGCATAATCCAAGCGCTAGTGACCGAGGAAGAGTGCTGCCCAGCCATTAAAAGGGCGATCATCATATGAGCAATCTCAGAGTCTGGTACAGGTGTGCCATCTTTGTACGCGCTGCCCATCAACGTCCACAACATGTCGTCACTGTCCTGTCTCTTCCCCGTAGAGCGCCGCGATTTGATGATATCAGCATATAGTTCCGTCATCTTATTCTGAGCAATATCTCGCCTTCTGTTCTGGGGTAGTGGCACCCATGGAAGCATGAAGTTGATAGGCTGGAACCCATCGTCTAGGTCGTGATATAGCGAGGCGAATGTAGTGTCCAGCTTCTCGCGGACTTCTCTGCCCTGCAAGGATCGCGAAGCAGTGAAGATGGTAATCTGAGCCATGATAGGCGGTAGTTGGATTGTACCGCCCGACCCCTTGAATTCGGGGGCCCTTTGAATGAAGCTACGCGCCTCGTCTTCCATCAGGGAAACGTACGAGCGGAGGGCGTCCGAGGCAAGGCCGGTCTTGATGAACTAGGTCAAAAGTTGAGAAAGATTTCTTGGTGTAATTGCTAAGTAACGGACCTTCTTTTGCTCCATGAATTTTGCGTTCGGCACGTCGTAGATAACGCCCTTACCGAATACTGGGGTTGTTAAGACAGAGTAAATTTCCTCGGCGTTTACGTCTTTGAGTTTTCCGTTCAAAATGAATTGATTGCCTTTGGATCCCAGGTAGACAGTGAATTTCCTGCCGAGAAGAATGAAAGTAAAGACATCACCATACTTGGATCTGAGTCAGCATTATGGCGGAGAGTTAAATATCCCAATACTCACTCTTGCCTGGCAGTCGGCGAAGAATCTGAAAGGATCCATCCCATAGGTCACAGTGCTACCAATGATTGGGACCCAGTGAAACACCACAGGAGGCTCATGGCTTCGTCGGATCAAGACTTGCTGCAAAATGTTTGCAAAGACTGCAAGCACCAGTATGAAAGCGAAAGTAGCGAAAATTTGTGGTGCATGCTCTATCATGATGTGCTGAGAGGTTGCGAAAACACCCATGATGATATCTTTATCATAAAGACACCCTGTAATTCCTAGGCCTTGAGGAGCCTACTGTATGATGAGCGAGGTGTTACGCTTGATTGATGGCGCCTAGAGAGTATAGCTAGGGTGGAAAGGAAAGAGGCAGATGCGCCAACATACCTTATACCTCGTGCCTACGTTGTACTCAAAGTACTATAAAGTGTTGGAAATCAGGCCGGGTCAACCTTAGTAGTTACTAACTAGGACTAGTCAGGGGGCCTTAGTAGACTAGTAGAGATTTCTTATAATGGTTATTCCATTTTATATAACTATATCTATCTATTAGTTATTATAATAATATTATACTATACCTAAATTATATATAAATAACTTATTAATATTATTACTATTTAATAGGTTATAAGCCTAGGTTCTATATAACCTAGGAACTATATAAATTATATAATAAGCTTTTTATTAAGACTTAGTATTACTCTAGAAGAAATATTCCTAGAACTATTTATAATAGGTACTATTATATCTAACTATTATAAAATTGTTATAACCTACTAAATAGGCTATGCTTCGCATGCGCTTAGCATGCGTTACGCCCTTATATTAACCCGTAAGGGGAAATAACGTATAAGGCTTACTAGTCTCTTTAGGGGGTTTATTAGATCCCCCGTAGAATAATTCTTAGATTTCTTAAGAATTAGTCTTATTATAAAAATAGACTAATTTTATATTACTATATAACCCCTATAATTTATAATTATAATAATTTTAATTCTTTCCTCCTATTTAAGGGTAGTAATCCGTTATTAGTTATAGTAAATATAACTCGCTCTAGTAGTATTATAAGTAATACGCCGTCGTAGTAGAGTTAAGATAAAAGTAGTTCGTTAAATACTTTTAATAATAATCCTAGCTAATAGGAAAGGGAATAGGAAAGTTATATAAGGGATATAAATAAACCTAATAACGCTAAAAATACCCCTAAGGGAGATTTAGAGAATTATAAAGGAAGTATTCCCCTTATAATAGAACGCCTTATATAGGTAAGGCGTAAGCGAGAAGAGTTACTATAAATTTAGTAACTTAAAGAAGTTAAAGTAGATATTACCGCCCTAGAATTAGGCGAATAGATTTCTCTTTATAGTAATAGTACTATAGGTTAGAAGCGTATATATAATAAAGCTAAGGAGTACTTAAGTCCCTTCTAAAGTATATTAAAGCTAACCCCTATTCCTAACTATTATAATAAGAATATCTATAAATACTAAGACTAGATATAATAATATAATATATCTTCTTTATAGACTCTATTTAACTTTACTACGTAGATGTTATATATTCTATTTATAATACTAGCGCTTAAGAGTAACCTAGAATAACTTTAAGCTACTTATTTATATTCTTATCTATTAGAAATATTAAGTTAGAGGGATTTTATAGACTTTTTACTAAATTATATTAAGGATCCTATAAATAGGGAGTTAAGTATATATTAATAGTATACTAACGTATATTAATACTTAATATAGGTAATTTATAAGTTTAAAATATACTTAATATTATTAGAAGTATAACTTCCTAAAAAAGTCAAAAGTAAGCGGGTAATAAATTTATATACTAAGCTTATTAAAGAGCTTTAAATCACCCTTATAAATTAGGGGTCCCTACCTAATATAAGAGATAAACTCCTATTATTAGTAATACGCCTCGAGGCTAATATTAATAAGACTAGAGGCCTTAGTAAGAAAAGCTAGTAAAACGTACTATATAAGCACGCGGATTATAATAAAGGTAAAAACCCACGAATAAATAGGAATAATATTATAAGGGGATAAAGAATAGGTAGTTATAATAGTAAGAGTAGTTATAATAAGCCCGAATCACGCGACTTATTAGATATTACTTATTAGAATTATAATAAGAAGGGCTATTATACTATAAGTTATCCTAATCTATTAAAATAAGGCGGATTCTAATAAAAAGGAAGACGCTTAAACCTTAGTATTATAGGTAAATAGGGCTAATACGTAAGTAAGGAGTAGGGAAAAGGCTAGACCCCGTCAAAGACTCTAAATTATTAGGGGAGAGGCTATAAGGAGTAGAGGTTAAACCTCTAATATTATATTAATATAAAGTTAAGGTAACGCTAAACTATAAGCCTCTTAAGTATAAGGGATATTTTAATTATAATTCCTAGTTAAATATTATCTTATAAGCTTACGCTATTAAAGCGAGTTTAAAATATATTAAAGGTATTAAATTACTATATCTAGGCTTTATAGATAGTAAGCCTATTTTCTATTATAATATATATAATATAACATACTAAACTATTAATAGTTAGGGTTCTTCCCGTTAGTATACCTATATTTTCTATTTAATTAATAAGGTAGGACTACTACTAGTTATTAGTAGACCTATATAGTATATAGTAGGTATTAAGGTTAATATAAGTACGAGGAAGTAGCGTTTTAGAATTAATAAGTTATTATTCTAATTAAATAATTTATAATAGTTTATAAAGTTCTTAAAGAAATAGCCTACTATTTATATACTTCTTATTTCCGATATTATTAATCTAGAACCTATATAATTAAAGCTTAGAGTAGTAGAAGTAAGTAATCTAGATAAGGAATACGTAGTTAATTTATATATATTACCTCTAGAGTTTAATAAGTTCTTAGATATATTCTTAGTTAAAGAAGCCGGATATCTACTATCCTATTAAGGAAATAAACACGCTATTAATATAACTAGTAACCCGCCCTATAAACCCGTATATAACCTATTAAATATAGAGTTAGTAGAATTAAGACGCTATCTAGATAAAGCCTTAATAAAAGGATAGATTAGGTACTCTAAGAGTCCCGCGGGATTACCTATCCTATTTATCCTAAAGAAGGATAGAGGCCTATATTTATATATTAACTACTATAGGTTAAATAAGGTAACTATTAAGAATAGGTATCCTTTACCCCTAATTAATAAAATATTAGATTACTTAAATAGAGTAAAGGTCTTTATAAAACTTAATCTTAAGGATACGTATTATTATATTTATATCTAAAAAAGAGATAAGTAGAAGACTACGTTTTATATATAATATAGTTATTTTAAGTATTTAATAATACTATTTAATCTTATAAATACTCTAGTAACCTTTTAAGCTTATATTAATAAGTCCTTAATAGGGTTACTAGATAAATTCTATATTATTTATCTTAATAATATTTTTATCTATTTAGAATTATATATAAAGTATAAGGATTATATATATAAAGTACTTAAGCGGCTTTAATAGTATAAATTATTTACTAACTTAAAGAAATATTAGTTCTTAGGATTTATTATCTTAATTAAAGGCGTTATAATAGATTAGCGTAGGGTAGATACTATCTAGTTATAACCTAGGCTAAAGAGCTTTTATAAAATATAAATTTTTCTTAGATTTATAAATTTTTACTATTATTTTATCTATTAGTATTTATAGATTATATTACCCTTAATAGGACTATTAAAGGGTAGTATAAAAGGCGTTAAGATAGGTCTTTTTAATTAGCCTAATAGAGCGGAGTATATATTTAATATACTCCGCTAGGCATTTCTTAATATATTAATACTAAGATACTTTAGTCCTACGCTACCTACGTAAGTCGAGACTAATATATTAGATTTTAAACTAGCTAGTATTCTATTATAGCTCTAGGAATTAGGTTAATAGTATCCTATAGCCTTTTAAAGTAAGAAAATTAACTTAGCTAAAGAACGCTATAAAACTTATAATAAGGAGTTACTTACGATAGTTATAGTCTTTAAATAGTAGAGATACTACCTAGAAGGTAGTTTCTATCTAGTTAAAGTACTTACTAATTATAATAACCTAAGGGGTTTTATAAATATAAAGGCCTTAAATAGTTAATAGGCGAGATAGGTAATAAGACTCTTAACTTATAACTTTATTATTAAGTATAGACTAGGTAAGACTAACCTAGCTAATACGCCGTTAAGGCGCCCTAATTATAAAAGCGAGGGTAGGGTAATAAATAAACTTATCCCTATATTATAGTAAAAGCTATTAATAGTAGCGGGTTTATTAAACCCTATTTTCTATACTATAGTAGAGGCCTATATATTTCCTATTCTAGGATAGGGCTTACTACCCTCTAGTAATAAAGGTAAACTTATTATAATATATAATATATACGTAAGATAGTTATAGATACTAGTACTAGTTATAAGATTAATAGTACTAGGAATTATTAATATAGCTAAGAAATAGCTTAACTCTATTACTAGAACTATTAGTTATAAATAACTCGTTCCACGTTTTCTAGCTAGTAAAATAGTAGAGAATAAAATAGTATATACTATAACTTTAAAGTCTATAATTAAATTAATTAAAGTACTTTAATAAGAAGATATTTTTATTAGCTAGCGACGCGTAGGTAAAATAATAGATAGATAAGTTAAGAGAGCTAGTTAATAGATATTTAATAGTTAAGGTTTACTTAGGTATAATAAGAAGTTATATATTCTTAAAGACTTATTAGTCTATAAAGAGCTATTAAAATACTATTATAACGACCCCTTAGTAGGGTATTTTAGGCTTAATAAGACGCTTAGTCTCCTTTATTAAAAGTATACCTAGATAGGTATAAAAGTAGATATTAAAGAATATATTAATTCTTATAATATTTATTAAAGAATTAAAGTAAAATAATATTAATTATATAGTGACTTAACTACGCTTCCTAAGCTAACTATGCTATAAAGGTTAATTATAATAGATTTTATTATAGATCTTCCCTTATATAAATAGTATAGAGGTAATTATAATATTATCCTTATAGTTATTAATAGGTATATAAAGATACTTTACTACTTTCTTATATAAAAGGATTATAAGGTAACTAATCTTATAAATATTTTATTTAAAGAAGTCTTCTTAAAGTATAATACTCCTAATAATATTATATTAGACTAAGGGAGTTTATTTATAAGTACTTATTAGTCCGACTTATACTACTATTTAAAGTTAAATTATAAGCTAAGTATAGCCTTCTATTTATAGACTAATAGTTAAATAGAATATTAAAATTAGATATTAGAATATTATTTAAGAACTTATTATAGTAATAGATAAGATAACTAGGCGGGGTTATTACCCCTAGCTAAATTTATATATTATAATATAAAGAATGTGATAATAGGCTATAATCCTTTTAAGCTTTATTATAACTATTAGCCTAAGATTCTTATATATTCTAGGGATAGAACTTACTAAGAGGAGGTACTAGATATAAGATAATATATCTAAAAACTTTATAAGTTATATAAAGACCTATTAAGTTAATAGTAAGATATATTAGAAATATAGGTGAAGTTTTATAATAGGAAGTATAAGCTAATATCTTTTAATTAAGGAGACTTAATTATACTAAATATAAAGAACTTAAAGTAAAAGCGACTAAGTAGGAAGCTATTATATAAGCTTATTAGTCTATTTTATATCTTTAGACCTATTAGTAAGTAGGCGTATCGCCTAGCATTACTATTAATATATATAATCTACCCTATTTTTTATATTTCTCTCTTAAAGCTATATACGCGCAGGTAAGGTAATACCTTTATACCTAAGCTACTACCTCTAGAACTTATTAATAATAATAAGTAGTAGGAGTTAGAAGAGATTTTAGATAAGAAGATAAGGAAGGGTAAACTCTAGTATCTTATTAAGTAGAAGGTATATCCTCCCTAATATAATTAATAGGTTCTAGAAGAAAATCTAGAAGATATATAAGAAATATGTAAAGACTTTAATAAGAAGTAAAAGCGCCGTTATTAAAAGTAGGAGTTATAAATATTAAGATAGAATTAGCGAAGGTAAAAAAGGATATTTAATTAAATTACTTGGAAGTAAGTATAAAGAGTATTAATCTCTTTTATCTTACCTACTAGGAGTAGGTAGAACGCCCTAGGGGCGCTAGTATATAAGGATAACTTAAGAAAGAAGTAAAAAACTATCTAATTAAATTAGGAAAGGGAACCTAGCGCTAAGTAGTTAAAGCTTACTTAGCTACTTATATAAGTGTAGGTAATATAATATTAGTATACTAGGTACCTACTCCTTATTATTTATATCTATCTCATCCTCTAGGCTAGAGGCTAAGGGCTTAAGGCCTACTTAAAGATATATAAGTAATAGTTATAATAATTAATAAACGTAATAAAAGTATAAGGAAGTATACCTTAGCTCGCTTAATATTATAAATACCTGCAAGGGTTTTACTAATATATTCTATTATTTAAAGAATAGTAGTTTATACTTCTAATATACTTATTAGTTTCTTTTTATTATTAAGACGTGCCGTGATATAGCTATAAGAAGCTAGCTTAGAGTAGATAGTAACTATAATATTTATAAGGGTAACGCCCGCTACTTAAAGCTTTAATTTATCCTTTAAAGTATCTAGATAATCTATATTATTAATTAATTAACGGAGCTTAATTACTTTATTATAGACTAGGATTATATTATTAGGAATCTAGAAGTTAAGTAATTAATATACGCTATAACTATAAAAGTAACTTAAGAATATAGGGAAAACCTACTAGTTTATAATTATAATAGACTTTTAAATAATAGTTATACCGCTTAAATATTATTTTCTTTCTATTAGTAATTATAAATATAGTGTTACCTATACTATTAGTATATATATTAAGTATAATATAATTATAAATACCTATACTTTATAAGTCCTTTATTAATATAGTAAATATATCTTTTATATATATTTTATTTTAAACGGGGAGCTCCCTAGGAATATATAACTAGGGAAGCGGGGGTAAGAATAATATACTACTTTATATTAGCTATATAGTTAAGATATACCTAAGTACTTATATCTATAAAAGAGGGATAATAAGTAGGTATAACTGGATTATTATCTAGGCTAAAAGGATTATTAATACTCGCGGTGGAACTAGAGTAAGAAGCGGGCTTAAGGATAGGATTACGCGGAGGAGGAGTAGGCTCCTTAATAAGATTATTAATATGAATCTCTATAAGATTTATAATAAGAGTTTTTATAAGATCCTTAATAATTAGATTACCTAACTAGGTATTAGGATCTACTTCTACTTCTATTATAAAAGCTAGGCGTATTATATATATTTTATATTAGATTAAGTTATATTATATTAGCTATATTTACGCGAAGAGCTAGTAAACTAACTTATAAATAATACTTAAGATATTAAGATATTAGATATTATATTATATAATTAGCTATTATTATATATATTATATATATTATATACGTATAAAAAGAGAGGGTACTAAGTACCTAGAAAAGATATTATTAATAGTTATAAAAGATAAAGTATTAAGGAAAATTTTAGGTATTATAATAATAATATTAAGGCGCTAAAATTATATTAGTATAGCTATTATTATTATATATAGAAAGTTATTATATATAACGCGTATACTTTAGATTATAATATCTACGCGTAATAAATAGCTATATTATAATATAGAGTTATAAATACTATATATTATAATTACTATATAGGCTATAATCTTACTTTATTAAGTTCTTTTCCTTACATCTTATATTAGGTTTAAAGGTTTTTATTAAACTTAATTAAATAGGCTATTTATATTAAACTTAAGGACGAGTTTCTTTAGGAGAGGAGGTAATTATTATAACCTATTAAATAGGCTATACTTTATATACGCTTAGTATATATTACGCCCTTATATTAACTTATAAGGGGAAATAATATATAAGGCTTACTAGTCTCTTTAGGGGGTTTATTAGATCCCCCGTAGAATAATTCTTAGATTTCTTAAGAATTAGTCTTACTATAAAAATGAACTGATTTCACATTACTATATAACCCCTATGATTTGTAATTATAACAAAAATTTAGAAGTTAAAAGGTATTAAGAATTATAAACTATAGGAAATTATTATACGCGTATTACTTATAATTAACGGCGTATTTAAGGTTATAAAACTAGAATATGAACTATTAATTAACCTTAACTTACCTACTACTAGAGGAGTAAAATTACCTATTAAGGAGGTAGATAAGGAAAAATAGGAAAAGTATATTAATTTAAAGGAGTAAGTACTCGCTACTATTTACCTTACTATATTACTATTAGTATATAGTATAATTAAAACTTAGATAATAGTAAAAGAAATATAAGCTAAATTAAAGTTATTATATAAGATAGATTCTTATACTACTAAGAAAGTAATATACTTTACCTTATATAAACTTTACTTAGATTAATTTTAAGACCTTTATACCTACCTTACTAAATTTAAGGAGTATATAAATAAGCTTTTATAGATAAATAGTCTATTAGAAATAGATTTCTAGATAGTAGTCTTTAAGAGGGGCCTATTAGAAGAGATAAAGGAAGTAGTTTATACCCTTATTAAGATTACTTAATCTAGGGGTAAGTTATAAGATTTTAAGTATATTACTATATTATTAGTTAATAGGTTTATACCTTTAAAGACTAAAGAATCTAAGGTATATACTAGTAATTTTAGTAAATAGCTAAAATAAGGCTAATATTAAAATAAGCCTAGTAATAAAAGCTAGAGTAATAATAATAATAAATATATATTCTATAACTACTAGTATAATATAAAAGACTACTAGTATATTAATTTAAAGCTAGGACTAGAAGGATTTATTCCTAAAATAAAGAAAGATCTAAAAGTATAGAATAAATAATAGTATTAAAATAGAGGTCCTAATTATTAATAAAGTAGATAAAACCTAGATAAATAAAAATAGGATAAATTTAATATTACTTACTTTAAGTATAGCTTATAATAAAATAATAAGTCCTATAAGATTATTATTAACTTAAGGGACTAAGAGTATATCTTCTAGGATTAATCTAAGTTTACTAACTATTTACTAGTCTAGAACTATACTATATTAGGACTAACTAGGGGTAAACTAGTAACTATTAAAGGGATTAGAATAGTACTAATTCTAGTAATTATTAATAATAAGATTAGTAAATTCTTACTAACTAATATTTACTACGTATTAAATATTAAATATAACCTCCTATCTATTATATAACTAGATCTATAAGGCTATATATATACTAGTAGTAGAGGGAAGAATATATTTTATAATAAATAAGGTAAGGAGGTATTATAAGCCTTCTTATATAATTATATATACTAGCTAGATATTATATAAATTAACTAGATAAGGGTATTCTACCTTAAATTAATAGTCCTAGCTAAGAATAATACGTCTTAGACTTAATAGTATAAGAGATATAAATATATTAGTATAAAGGCTATAAAGGCTATAACACGTACTATTAATATTAATTATAAGGCCGCTAATTACTTATAAAAGTATAAGAAATAGGAACTATATAAGAGTTATATATTAGGGAAAATTACTTAAATACCCTTATAGTTATTACTAACTAGAGTTACTATCCCTAGCTAATACTAATATATTAACCTAGCGTTAGTAAGCTATATAACTACCCTTAAGGGGTATACTAATATAATAGTATCTATATATAAAATAATAGGGTTTACCTAAATAGATTATATAATTAATTAGGTAGAGTTATTATAAAAACTTAAGTTCTAAATAAAATATTAGAATAACTAGGGGTATAAAATAGCCTTTATTTAAAGTAATAATAAACTAGTCTAGGGCTATAAATATTAATAAATCTTTTAGGAATATAGGATATTTATTACCCCGTTAGCTCCTTATAACCCTTATTAAAATAGGATTACTAAATAGAAGAACTAGATACTATTTAGTAAAGTTAGAATAGTTCTTATTAATACTAGACTACTATAAGAGTTCTAGGGTAAGGCTATCTACTATATTAATTATATTAAGAACCTTATACCTAGTAAGGATAGGAAGTCCCCCTTTAAGAAATAGTACGGCTATAAACCCTAATT
>JAABUV010000064.1_pt1 | contig 145166 bp, 120 predicted proteins | sample 5559971 | NCBI WGS metagenome assembly JAABUV01 (sample SAMN10711881, study PRJNA513362) | rock metagenome | isolation source: Antarctica rocks | place: Antarctica: Victoria Land, Knobhead nord | collected 2015-12-19 | reverse complement strand
ACGGCCCTCGCCACATCCCGTCCATGCACCAAATGCAACGCCCCCTTCCCCCTCACCTCCCCCTTCGTCCGCGCAACCCTCGTGATCCAATTCCTCGGCTGCCGCTCCCCGCCATACAGCCCCGCAAGATTCAAGACACAAGCTCTATCCCCTCGCAGAAGGAGTAATTCATCTTCCGCAACGGCTCTCGCATTGCTCTTATCGTATGCGGAATCGGAATCATTCCATCCTTTTCCTGTGAAGATCCCTGTGGAACCTAGTTGGATATATTTACACGTCGAAGCCACCTCCTCGTGACTTCTTTCATACAAATCAATAAGTAACTTCGATTGCCCCTCCCCTTTGAGCGGAAATGTAATCAATACGGTCATCGCGGGCGGTAATCGCTCGTATGGCTCTATCTCCGAGGAATCGGGATTAAATTGGAACGGAATCGTATCATCGTGACCATCCCGTGTAGTGGCCGCGTATGTGATTTCCTGCTGTTGGAGTAGCGGGAGCAGGAACTGGTATGTCCATCCTGCGCCGAGGATTAGGATGTCGACGCGGGTGATGGAGGAGGTGGAGCGGAGGGTGGAGGGTGGCGAGGTGTTGTGTTTGAACAGTGTCATTGTGTGGAATGGGGGTTGGGGAGCTGATGAAGAGGAGGTGATGGATGGAGGAGTCTGCGGGATTGAACCCTCCTCCGGGATGATGTTTACATGTTCCGCTGTCGGGTTTAGTGGATGCTGTTGGAACTCAGGCCGGGTCAACCTCGGTAGTTACTAATCAGGACTAGTCAGAGGGTCTTGGCGGACTAGTAGAGATTTCTCGTGATAGTTATTCCATTCTATATAGCTACATCCATCTATTAGTTATTATAATACTATTATACTATACCTAAATCACGTATAGATAACTTATTAATTATTAACTATTTAATAGGTTATAAGCCTAGGTTTTATATAACCTAGGAACTATATAAATCGTATAGTAAGCTTTTTACTAAGACTTAATATTACTCTAGAAGAAATATTCCTAGAACTATTTATAATAGGTACTATTATATCTAACTATTATAAAATTTAGAAGCTTAAGGGTACTAAGAACTATAAGCTATAGGAGATTATTATAAGAGTATTACTTATAATTAACGGCGTATTTAAGGTTATTAGACTAGAATATAAACTACTAACTAACCCTAACTTACCTACTACTAGAGGAGTAAAACTACCTATTAAGGAGGCGGATAAGGATAAATAGGAAAAGTATATTAATCTAGAGGAGCGAGTACTCGCCGCTATTTATCTTACTATATCGCTATTAGCTTATAATATAATTAAAACTCTAATAATAGTAAAAGAAATATAGGCTAAATTAAAGTTATTATATAGGACGGACTCTTACGCTACTAAGAAAGTAATATACTTTACCTTATATAAACTTTATTTAGATTAATTTAAAGACCTTTACGCCTACCTTACTAAATTTAAAGAATATATAAATAAGCTTCTATAAATAGGGAGTCCGCTAGAAATAGACTACTAGATAGCGGTCTTTAAGAGGGGTCTACTAAATAAGATAAAGGAAGCGGTCTATACCCTTACTAAGATCACTTGATCTAGGAAGGAGTTATAGGATTTTAAGTATATTACTATATTATTAGTTAATAGGTTTATACCTATAAAGACTAAAGAATCTAAGGTATACGCTAGTAATTTTAGTAATAAGCTAAAATAAGGCTAATATTAAAATAAGCCTAGTAGTAAAAGCTAGAGTAATAACGATAATAAATATATATTCTATAATTACTAGTATAATATAAAAGACTACTGGCATACTAATCTAAAGACTAGACTAGAGAGATTTATTCCTAAAATAAAGAAAGAGCTAGAGGCACGGAATAAATAATACTATTAAGATAGACGTCCTAGTTATTAATAAAGTAAATAAAACCTAGACGAATAAAAATAGGATAAATCCTATATCACTTACTTTAAGTATAGCCTATAATAAAATAATAAGTCCTATAAGATTATTATTAACTTAGGGGATTAGGAGTATACCTTCTAGGACTAATCTAAGTTTACCGACTATTTACTAGTCTAGAACTATATGGTATTAGGACTAACTAGGGGTAAATTAATAAAAGTTAAAGGGATTAGAATAGTAATAATCCTAGTAATTATTAATAATAAGGTTAGCGAATTCTTACTAACTAATATTTATTATATACTAAATATTAAATATAACCTCCTATCTATTACGTAGCTAGACCTATAAGGCTATATATATACTAGTAGCGGAGGGAAGAATACATTCTATAATAAATAAGGCGAGGAGGTACTATAAGCCTTCCTATATAACCGTATATACTAGCTAGACACTATATAGATTAACTAGATAAGGGCATTCCGCCTTAAATTAATAGTCCTAGCTAAGAATAATATATCTTAGACCTAATAGTATAAGAGATATAGATACGTTAGTATAAAGGCTATAAAAGCTATAATACGTGCTACTAACGTCGATTATAAGGCCGTTAACTACTTATAAAAGTACGAGAAATAGGAACTATATAAGAGTTACGTATTAGGGAAAATAACCTAAATACCCTTATAATTACTAATACCTAGAGTTACTATCCCTAGCTAATACTAGTATATTAACCTAGCGTTAGTAAGCTATATAACTACCCTTAGGGGGTATACTAACGTAATAGTATCTATATATAAAGTAATAGGGTTTACCTAAATAGATTATATAACTAGTCGGGTTAAGTTACTATAAAAACTTGAGTTCTAAATTAAATATTAGAAAAACTAGGGGTATAAAACGGCCTTTATTTAAAGTAATAATAAACTAGTCTAGGGCCGTAAATATTAATAGATCTTCTAGGAATATAGGATATTTATTACCCTATTAGCTCCCTATAACCCTTATTAGAATAGGATCGCTAAACGGAAGAACCGGATACTATTTAATAAAGTTAGAATAGTTCTTATTAACGCCGGACTACTATAAGAGTTCTAGGGTAAGGCTATCTACTATATTAATTATATTAAGAACCTTATACCTAGTAAGGATAGGAAGTCCCCCTTTAAGAAATAGTACGGCTATAAACCTTAATTAATATACTTAAAGCTATTTAGATATTAGTACTACTCGTTTAATATATTACTAAATAAGAAGAAACTAGATAATAAGGCTATTAAATACTACTTCCTTAGTTATAACGGTAAGAGTATCTACCACGTATAGGATATTAAGGGATAATATATTACTTAATTAATATATATAATATTTAATTAGAGGGCCGCTATATTATTAATAGATAATAATAAGCTCCTAATAGAGGGAGACTCTAGTAATAATAATAATATAGTAGACCTTCTAAGCTAGCTCTAAACTAACTAATTAGATAGTGGTAATTAGGCCTTAGAGAGAGTAACTACCCCTAATTAATAGGGTATTAAAGGAGTATTAGATAATACTAAAAATACTAATAATATTAGTAATACTAGTAATAGATTAGTAATAACTTTTCTATCTAGCTAATTAATATTAGGCCTAACTAATAATATAAGTAGGCCGACTAGTCTAAATAGATATAATTAGGATAATCTACCTAAATTAAATTAAAATAAGTTAAATAATTAGACTATTAAAAATAGCTAAGTGGAGTTAGAATTACTAACTAATTAATATTAGAATAGTTAGGATAGTTTAATACGCTAAATTACTATTATACTACTATTAGCTATTATTAATAAATAATTAACTTAAAATAATAAATCTTAGAGAATTATTCCTAATATATTACGTCGTTCTATTTATAATAAACTATAGATTAACTATAGCTAGATAAATAAGAGGGGTATAAGGTCTTCTAATAACCTTAATAGGTTTAGAGCTATACTTACCTACGTCGTCGCTAGTACTAAGGAGCGTCCCTACCTAATATTAATAGACGTGGCTCTTAATAGGCCTAATAGTAATAAATAGCTCGCTACCGCCGAAGAAGAATTAGCTAATTATAATAAGTAAATAATATAGTAAGAACTATATTAACTACCTTATAAAGCTTATATCTTATTAGGTAGGTAGGTCTTATCCTATAAATATAGACTAATAGGTGAAATTAGCTAATATAAAGTATAGTAGATAGTTAAAGGCTTCTACTAAATTAAGGGGATTAATTTTGCTTAGATATTCTTATTAACCCTAAAGGTATTATTATAATAACTCGTCCTAGCCCTAATAGCTAAATATAGGCTAGTCGTCGAGTATTTAGATATCGTCGCGGCCTTCTTAGAATCGCTTATTTAGGAAGAAATCTAGGTAGAGTAACCTTACCGTTTTACTAATAGCTAATAAGGACATGCTTATAGACTAAATAAAGCTTTATATAGCCTTAAATAAGCGTCTTATAAATAGTATAAAACCCTTTATAAGGCACTTAAGTCTCTAGGTTTTAAGCGCCTAGAGTATAATTATTACGTATTTATTAATATTACTATAAAAGTTATTATTATAGTATACGTTAATAACTTACTATTTATAGTATATAATTAGGACCTAATTACCTAGATAAAGAAGGAACTTAATAAGAGGTTTAACTTTAAATATATAGGAGACCTAAAAGACTATTTAGGAATAAATATTATTAGAAATCTAGATAACTATTCTATTTAGGTTAACTAAATAAAATATGTTAACTAATTATTAAAATAGCTAGGTATAGAAAATTATTTACTAGCTAAGTCGCTTATAAAATAGGCTAATATTACTATTACCCCTAATAGCTATATAGCCTCCTTATCTAAAAGGGAGTCTTATTAGTCTCTTATAGGAGTACTTAATTAGCTAAGTATTATAATTAGGCTAGATATTATATACGCTATTAGTAACCTAAGTCGTTTACTTAATAACCCTACTTTATAATATATAAATACGGTGAAAAGGGTACTACGTTATCTATTAGGAATAGTTAATAATAGTCTTATCTATTAACTAGGTAATAATAATAGCCTAGAGGGTTTTACTAACGCGTTATACTATAATAATTATAAGACGTCTCGTTCTATTAGGGCGTATATTTATAAACTATTTAATAGCCCTATCGCCTAGTAATTTAAATTATTAAAGCTAGTAGTAATATCTATATACGAGTCTAAATATATTACTATAGTAGAGGTATATAAAGAAGCTCTATATCTAGGCCCTATACTTAAAGAGCTAGGGTATATTAAGAGAGTAGTACTAGTACTCCTAAATATTAATAACTAGGTAGCTATAAAATTAGCTACTAACCTAATTAATTATACTACTATAAAATATATCTAAATAAGATATTATTTAATTTAATAACTAGTTTCTAAAATTAAAGAAATCCGTCTCTAATAGGTTAATACTAAAGTATAATATACTAATCTACTAATAAAACCTATTAGCCCTATTAACTTCAGCCTAGCTGGATAATAATTAGGACTAGCTCTAAGTAAAGTATAAAGGTATTTAGATATAGTAGTTAATAATAGGTAGCCTACCTCGTTATTACTAATCTAAGAGGGAGTGTTAGAACTTAGGCTAGGTCAACCTAGGTAGTTACTAATCAGGACTAGTCAGGGTGTCTTAGCGGACTAGTAGAGATTTCTCGTGACAGTTATTCCATTCTACATAGCTATATCCATCCATTAGTTATTATAATACTATTACACTACACCCAAATCACGTGCAGATGACTCATTGATCATCAACTATTCAACAGATGCAAGCACTACTTTAGTTCCGGCTGTACCCGTAACAGATCCCCTAACCACAATCACGGAGTGGGTAATATATCCCATCACCATTATATCTCTCACGTACTATAACCAATCATCACCAACTCAACGCCGCTCTCACATACTCAAATCATACTGCTACTCACCTAACATATCGAAGAAGCTAGAAACAGATTCGCTCGGCCAGAGGAACAGAATATACTAAGGCGGACGGAGAAACCCACATACAGCACAAAGCAGCCGCTAAAATCGAAGTTATCCTAACAATTAGCAAGCAATCAACTACTGCGGCGAAGGCACGCTAGTCAGAGAATGGAATACAAGCTACACTTAAAATAATTCCAACTATTCCCTTACGCTGTCCATCATTATACTCTACTTAAGACAGGACTCTAGAGCGTAGAATACTAGAATACTCCACTCCGTAGTCCTAGGTAATTAGAATATGTAGTTGGTTGTTTAGGTGCGTGTGTGTGTGTGTGTATGTATGATTTAGTGGTATCGTATAAGAGGAAAGGGAAAGGGACAGGGACAGGGAAAGGGACAGGGACAGGGACAGGGACAGGGACAGGGACAGGGACAGGGACAGGGACAGGGACAGGGACAGGGACAGGGACAGGGACAGGGACAGGGACAGGGACAGGGACAGGGAGAGGGACAGGAAGACAGGGAAAGGGACAGGCAAAGGGACAGGCAAAGGGAAGAAAGGCTAGGAATAGGGATGACTCCACTAAATCAAAAGGGTGATCAGGGGAAAGGGAAGAAAGGCTGGGAATAGGAAGACTCCACTAAGCCAAAAGGGTGATCAAGGGAAAGAAGGCAAAGGGCAGAAAGGCTGATCAGTAGTGTGGTGTATCAATACCGCACTATGTAGTAACCCACATCTAGGCGAACCCAGTCTACCAGGTGTTCACGGTTGAAAGTTCAGAAGAAAATGGGTTCGATTCCTACCGGCACTGGCTTAATGGTGAGGCTTATCTATGTCTTTTTTAGAGATGGGAACAGCGATTAGGATTGGGATAGCGATAGCGATATAGGAATAGCGATATAGGAATAGCGACGGGGAGATGGATAAGTAGATTGTATGAATAGATAGATTTTTGTTGATGAAGGCAGGTAGGCTAGGGGCAGCGAGGACTGGGAATTTGAGGACTGGGGAATAAGGATTCAGGAGTGGCGACTGGGGATTGTTTTGTTTTGGATGGAGTTGTAAAGTCGGAGAGTTGGATGGAATTTCCACCTCCCAATTCCAATTCCAATTCCAAACACCTACACATACCACACATACCACCCACCCACTCCAACTCCAAAACCCAACCCCCAAACTCCAACTCCAACTCTAAACCCACCCCATCCAATCATCCAATCTTCCCTTATAGAACAGAGTGCCAGACGTGTAGCACCAGAATCAGCTATTCCCCATATCTTCTCTCCATAGTCCAATTTCAGATATAATTCATTAATTGCGTTATAATGGAGTATCTTAGCACTCCCTATTCTTTCATTTGAACGAGTAGAATTTGATAGGATAGGATAGGATGGGGGATGATAGGGGATGATGGATGATAGGGGATGATGGAGGATGATGGAGGATGATGATGGTGTATGGAATGGTATGATAATACGACGTAGCGAAGGGAAGGGATGAGGGAAGCGATGTGTAGAATTTTCTTTAGGATGGGAGGGAGCGGGAAGGGAATATGGATCAGCAATGTGTAGAGTTCACGATGACATTGCTGAGATGGGAGATGTGTTTGGAAACGAGGCTTTCGTATGAGGATGTAGAATTTTGCTTTCCTTGCGCATACTTTGAGACCTCTTGGGTCTTCTTACTAATAATACATTGTCCACAAAGCCTGTAAGCTTTTGTCCCAGAACGCCTGTCATTTTCAATCTCCTATCCTCTGTTAACCCTATGATAAACAATGCCGTCCTGCCATCCCTTGCCCCAGCTGATTTTGACGAACCCGCATGAACTCCAGGACCAGCCTCGCCACCACGGCGTACTACCCTTCGCATTACCCTTTCCAAAACGCCGTTCCCACTCATCATCATGCTGGCCGTCTTAGGTCGCAGTGCCCGTCCCGTCGCAGCCCGAGGAGGGCGCGCCAGGGAGGGGCTGCTGAGCAAAAGACGTCGCAGCAGTCTATGTCGAGGGATCGGAGTCCGAGAAAGAGTAGTCGTTGGGGTAGAGGTCGCTGTAGCGGGCGAGGTCATCTGGGCGATCGGAGCGTTGTTTTGCTTGGGTGGAGGTGTTGGATTGGCAGGCGTCGAGGTCAACAAGCGAGTCGAAGGCGAAGCCAGTGGTTTGCTCGTTATCATCGAGGGAGGAGGAGCCGAAACCGTCGTCGAAGAAATGGAGATCATCCTTGACGGATATATCGGCTCCGAAGAGATTGTCGAGGTTAATGTCGGATAGGGAGGAGTCGTCAAAGATGATGGGGTCGCAGCTGTTCGGCGAGTCGTAGGCTGAATCAGCGCTTGACATGCCTCCGCGGACTGACACTGCAGGTCGCACAACATCGCGGCAGGATGTTGTGTCATGTCCGGGGTGGCTGTCAAGGCGTCGAAGCCAAGGCTTATTGTGGCTGGGGTCGAGGATCCCGAGTATGTGGCGGTTGTGGGTGACGAGAATGATGTTGAGGGAGCGCCGAAGGAGGTCTGAGGCGTTGGTAAAGCGAAGGGGTATTCGTCAAGAAGTTCTTGTTTTATGAGATTGTCGTGATCAAGGAGGTCGGATTCCGGTGGCGGCGATAGTTCGTTGGGCATTGATGATCCGCTTCGGAAAGCCTCCATTTGGGCGGCCATCTTGGCAACTTGCTGGGCGAGGAGAAACTTTTCATGCTCGACTGTCATCAGCCGCTCTTTGAGAGATTCGTTTTGTTGTTCGATGGACATTTTCTCGCCCTCAAGCTTCTCGACCTCTTGTCTCTTTCTCTCTCGTGATGATTGAGCGGCTTGACGGTTTCGTAGAACTCGCTCGATCCGACGTTGCTCTTTCTCATCTTCTGTTTTCGCTCGTTTCCTAATAATAGAATTAGCATTGCCAGCGTACGAGAAGCTGAGAGGGGTGTGTACCGAGGAGGAAGGTTGGTCTTCGGCGTAGGAAGTTCCTGGCCCCACGATTTCCGCTTCTTCGTAGGCTTCTTCGAATCTTCTTCCTCCAAGTTTTCCTCTTTGATGCTGTAATACGACTCCGGCGATTGTGGCTCAGGAGTCATGAGTAAAGTTTGTGAGAGGGAGATGGTTGCTTGAGGTGGGTAACATCCCTCTGGCGTGAAAGCCATGGCCGGCGAACAGGTGCGATCCATTTGTGTGAATTACGTGAACTAGTGTGCTGTGATTGCAACAACGAGTAAGGCTTGGTAGGCGATGTCGTTTGTCGCAAGTTTCAGTCGATGGATGGAGCGTTTGATGAAGCAGTCTGTTGCCTGGAAGAATTGGCCGCTAGAGAAGAGGACACTTTGTTCACCGAGTAGTGGCGGCTCGAGGCGTCTAGCGGCTAGCCAATCATCAAAGATTACTTAAAGTACTTTGAGTACCTTAGTTGTTCTCAAGGTTTAGAATATACGGTGAAGATAGAATGATAAGTGTAGATGGTAGTACAGACTGTGAGTGCACAAATGCTGAATAAAAGGAAGTTTGGAAAAGCTGAAAAGGGGGATTTCGAGGCGTTCTTATGAAATTGAGGGAGATGTTCAGGGGGGCTTAGTCGAATTCCAATGGCGGACCCTGACGGACGATCATTGACCGAGCCGTTCCCCTAGCGTCACCAAATTTAGCTAAGTTCGTATGCGAAACCAGTTGGATTCTTTTTGCATGGGCCGCCTCGCCTGTGTTTCCAGGAAGCAGGTCATCGGAGAGTGTGGAGAAGGCTTCCCACTTGACGCCATACTACACAGACCTACTGCTTTCGGAGATGGTGGAGACATGGCTGTGACAGGCTGATTGACCAATGGTTTCACCAGCACCAAATTGCGCATGCGTTATGAAAGGAATATCTCCAAATGTCATGCTGTTTCACCGTCACGGCACAGCACATCTGGAATCCTGTCTCAGCGACACGCTCAGAGGGCCTTGTACACCGCCTTGAGCAGGAATACTCAAATTTGCTGACAGGCTAGCTCGGTCGACTCAGCTTACATCGCATTCCTTCCTGTACTTGTGGTTTGACTGTGCCATAGTCTCCTGGACTCGGCCTACCAGCAACGCTCCTTTGTCTCACAGTCCTGATCCTGACATAACCTACATCATCACCTGCTTGGCAATGGCGAAATGAGGCTCTGGCTCAGGACTCGTTACAGAGCAATGCGCTTCTCGCCTAAGTTTCCGTTTGAAGCTACTTGGATCGCATCCATACAAGCGACATGCTTTCCGCTGCCATATCAAGCTAAAGGGTCGCAGGGAACCGATGTCATTGGTCAAATCCTGCACATCGAGCCCTTCCGTTTGCTGTGTATCAGATCCGTACAGTCGCCGCCGCCAGTTGCGAATTACTACCTTCGCACCCGCAGCACCCTTGACAGCAACAATCGAGAGCACAGCCTTGGAGATGTTGTGTTCCACCATTTTCGTCCTCGAGCTCCTTACGAAGTCCTTGTAATGACTCCAACAAGGATGAAACACTCCTCTTGTGTGGCTTGTACATGCTGAGTCAAGATGTCCATGCTTTCCTGGGCTGTTGGTAAATCCCCCGCTTGGTCAGTGAGGTTGGATCAATAAGCTTAAAACCTAGCACGATCATGGCGATGCTTGGAAATTGGATCGATTGTTTCAGATCGATGGCTTCTCAGAGGAGAACGTTATTCGTAGAAAATTTCCCTCCTGCCCGAGGTCGTCCTACCGGGCATCCAACATGGTATCATCGCCCTCGACGTCCTGAGCCTCCTCCACGGGCACGCCTCGTCCCCTGCCCTCAAGAAGTTCCCTTCGTACTTCCGGCCCAATGGCTTTGTGACCTCGGACGAGTAAGAGATCGAGTAGAGCCTCCCTTTGGTCCTCCGTAACGTCGTTTCTGTACCGCTGGGCGAACGCAAGAAGTGATTTGTGCCATAACAGCGGAAGGCTAGCCTCCTTCGACGCCAGATTCGAAGCGTTCGGTAACCCATCCACTGATGGCGTAGCGCGGAAGCGTAGGAAATGGAAGACCAACCCATCAATTACCTTGTATGGCAAAGCGTATTTCTTCTCAAGAAGAACCCTGATGAAAATGTTCGTCGCTCCTGCACTTTCGGAAGACGATATTGACGTTTGTTCCGCGGCTATCTCTGTCAAACGTAGCAACGCGGCGGCTGAATGTAGGGCAGGGACCGATACCCGCACAAGCACGGAGGAGATGATTGTCGCCTCTCGGAGTGTGCAGTTGTTATCTGTAAGGAGCGGGAAGAGGAAACCTTTGAAGAAAGCCGCTGGCTTGTAAAGCACTTTCTTGAATGCGTTGAACAAATGGACGTTGAGCTTTTTCGTTTCCAAAATGTCTTCCCGGACGCGATCGAGGAGGACATTGCGGAGGAAGAGCTGTGTGATGTAAGGTTTCGACGATACGAATATCCTCGTAGCTTCATAGCATGCATTGGCAGTCCATGATTCGGGTCTGGTAATGGCGAGGAGCTCCTCCCATTGGGGTAACGTAGGGATCATCTTGAACGGTTTTGGTAACGCCCCACTCTTGTACCGTGATAGTATGAGACCGATTCTATGCCAGATCGTCAGCCGACAATACAACATCATCCTCATATGAATACATCATACTTTGAGTATACCTCCACCACCTTAGCAGGCAGCTCGACAGCTTCCTCCGGTTCACCACCACCATAGATGATAGGCTGCCCGGATTGTCCTGCCTCATGTGCTGCGATCTTTTCTAGGATCAGATCCGCAAGGTTTGTCCCATCTCCATCTCCTTTGGTACTCTTCGCAACAGACTGTGTAATGCTGTCGGTCGTGGAAGAAGGCATGAAATGATTGAAGAGGTCCAAATCGTTTGGATCGATCTCCTGTTGTCAACGCTTGTCAGTATGAGCGTTCTGGCATTCAATGTCCGGTACATACGGACTCCTCCGCCGCATCGCCCTCCTCGTCACCCCAGGCGTCATCGTCATCATGCTGGTTATCATCCTCGTCCGAAGCATCATCACGGCCAAATCTTGACTCGAAAGTGAATGCTGGATTTGGTAATATCGTTGCATTCTCTTTTTCTTCCTCGTCCGCCAAATCCTGACCAATTTTTAGAATCTTTCTCGATGATCTCGAGTCCACATATCCACCGTCCTCAGTCTCTGGTCTTGCTTTCCGCTTTTTAGACTTGGCCCTAAGAGGCCCTGTTCTCAATATTTCATCTTCCAAAGGGAGCCGTCGGCTTTGGGATTTCGATCGTGATCTAGAAGGTGCCATTGCAGTATCTATGGAGTCGATAGAATGTACGAGTGTAAGTCGGAAGTACCCACAGTGACCTCTATACCATGAGGCATAACTTTTAAACCATTTCTCGCGAATTTTAGTGGGACTTTGTTATCAGATTGTTATCTTAGCGTTGAAGCTAGATAGAAGCTAGTTTTTTTTTAGTAAGGGTTTTTCCATTCGGCCCTAGGTACGAATCGTTCATCAACCTACTAAGAGCTCGCCAATCTTTCACGATCAATTTGACTTCCCTTTATCTCAGCATAATGCAGAATATCAAGTTGCTAGTCGAGACATACATGCTCACTAGGTTGCATTGCCCACTTCAGCTTACGGTGTACCAAAGCGATGAAGGACCAGGCAAACGGCAGGCGAACACGTCCCTCAACACAAACACGAACGAGTAGTGAACTCGTGTTTATCATTTCACGAAATGGCCATCCAACAACGTTTCTCACCACCATGAGTGCATACTTCCTGGCCTGGCCGATTTCACTGTATCAATGCAGTGCACAGCCAGAACCCCAAAGCATCGCGACCTTCCAATCTACGAATGGCGCACGTACGGTCATCTATGCCCCTGAGCTAGAGCCCGCACTCGAAGTTATTATCGCAACAGCAGTCAAATGCAGCTACCGAGGGAGCAGATGCTGGCATTGACGAGATGGGGTCCTGGCGGCCTTTGCAGGCTTTCCATTACCAACACACCCGGCCCCCTCAGGGCCACTTTCATCATCGATACAACCCAATGTACTGTTATAGTGTTATAGGGAATTACTCTCTGTGACCGGAAAGTACTGAGGAGATGTCCCGAAGGTCAGGAATATTCCGGTAAGACGGGGGTGAAAGAGACGTCGAAGCAGAGGTGTTCCTCAGGCCAGTCTTGACGTTTGTGATCTTCCCGCTATCAAGGGTAAGGTAATCTATATCCCATCTTGCCACGCAAACTATACGCCACTGCCGAAACTCTAGCGTTCAGCATCTATCTCAATGCTATGATGCTTTTATCAGGTCATAAGAGCCGCGCTTTCATCGCCATTCGCCATTGACAATGCGTTTACATAGGCTGAGCAGGACCGTAGCTGCCCACTCGAAATCTTTCATCTCGAGATAGATCTGTGCGCTGAGTCGCACCCACGCAGCTCCTCCATAGAACTTTCCTGGGATCCAGGTGTCGTACTCGCACATTGCGCGATCCATCAGCCACTTTACTATTGCGGGCCCATCGATAGCGTCCAAAGCCTGTGAAGTAGGTGCGTCTCGGAAGTCTGATGGACGAAACCTCAGAGGCAAACGGATGTTGGTAAAGCAGCACATACCAAGGGTCTGTTGCGTGTTTTCCATTACCTCGGTGCCCAATATATTTGCAATGACACGCCCACCCTCACGTGCAAGATCGAAGCAGTATTCGCGAATTCTCTCCTCGCCGCCGCATAGCTCTGTACGGAACCTGATTGCTTCTGGGACACAAAGATATGGCGTCTGATCGACCGTGGCTAGCCACTTGAATTGGTCCGCAAATCGACCCTGCGCTTGGCTAATGCTCGAAATACCATCAAGTTCGTCTCTGGTGACTGCTTCGAACCCGTGTGATGTGGGTACCGAGGAGCGTATCAGATGTTGGTTTCGAAGAGGAACGTAGAAAATGGCGCATGCACGGGGCGTATAGAGCCACCTGGTGTGGTAAGCCAATAGCTGACTCAACGACTTTTGGCCGCTGTTCATACGTACTTGTAACAATTACTGGTGAAGAAATCGGGCCCAACGTCTGCTAAATGCGTCAAGTCGATGTGACCAATACCATGTGCACCATCAATAAGGCTCAAGACTTTCAGGTCCTGGCAAGTCTTCACAAGTGCCTCCCATGGCAAGCGTACGCCTGGAAAAGTGACTACTGTATCGAACATCGCGATTTTCGGAACACGACCTTGCTGCCTTAAGTGCACAATTGTGTCACGAAAGGATCGGACAAGTACAGCATCTTCCATAGGAAAAACCGCATCGATGCATTTGCAGTCAGCCTCCGTAGTCTGGCAAATGTATTGGACAGTCTTCTCACATGCTCCGTAGGCTGTGGAGAAATACAGTATGGTATCGCCTTTCTCAAATTTCAAATTTCGGAGGACCGTATTCACTGCTGTTGTGGCATTTGGCACGAACACAACCTTGCTCAGTATTCCGAATTAGCTTTCTCTCATGATCACAACAACATGAGAAGCCACCAGACCTTCCTCGGCTGGACCTGTCTTGTATTGCGATCTATGAAACCAATCCGAAAATAACGAAACGATATGCACCATACCTCGTCCGTGGGCGCACCTAGATAAGAGGCGGCTGCAGCACGGGATTTGACTAAAAGATCTGGAATGGTGAAGCGTATGTACGGATCTGAACGCGCCTCGATACAATCCTGCAGCGCACGTTGATGATCACGAACGGCGGTCGGAAATGATCCATACGATCCATGGTTCAGAGGTGTGTAAGCTGAGTCAAAGTTGAAATATTCGCACCGAAACGCTCGTCCAAAAGTGGCGGGCTCGATACTGTTGGGTGATGACAACATTTATCAAGAGATCTCTATCACACGTTTTGATGCGTTTGCAGGGCAAATTACAGTGCACTGGCGGAAAAGGAAGTAGGTGTAGTGTTGCACTGCTAGCTCTCTCCTCAAACGCGAAACCGTACTGGACGTTCTCTGAAACACAGGCTGCGTGGCTGCATGATTTTTGATGGATATGCTGAGTTAGACGCTGCTCCTGCCTAGCAGTCCCCGAAGGTGGCATATCATTGGGCGAGAGGCGAGGAGATCTCCCCACCCCCATGCAGCATTAGGTACCTTAATTAGCTATACATGGTTTGGCGTGCTTGGCTATAAAGGATATATGTACTACTACTAGTAGATCTACCATTCCCCCACGGCTGGCAGCCTTGCCCAAGCTTGATCTGGAGATATAGGGTAGACCTGTCTCGCTATCTTCTCCTGCCCTTTTGTACAGAAAGCCATCGATACGAGTATGGACCCCCTTTCAGCAGCAGCATCAGTAGTCGCCATCGCAACTGTTGCAGCTCAGGTGGGCAAGGCGTTTGCGGACTTACGGAGGGATTGCTCCGAGCTGCCTGGCCGGCTCCACGCCTTAAGCAATGAGGTCGCCGATATCGAGTTCGTCTTACATCAAGTTGCCGCCGTGCTGCAAGAGCGCAACTGCCTGTGTGACAGTGACAAGGAGGCTATTCCGACGCTACTCAGCCAGGCCGATGTGAAGCTTACAGACTTGAGATCCCTGCTCGAGCGGCTTGGTGGTACATGTACACGAAGGAGAATTTTGTTGAGAGCGAGCGTGTGGAGAAAGTGGTACCCCAAATTACAAGCGCTGCAAGCGGACATTCGAGCGATCAAGTGCAGCCTCAATGTTTTACTCGGAGCGTCGAATTCGTACGCGCATCTCTTATATTGCGAATAGCATTCGTTGCTTGCGACAATCTGCTGACCCAGCGTTATAGGCGTGACTTGATACGTGTCAGGCTGGATCTTGAGACTATATCCAGAACTTCCTCTCACGAATCAGAAGATCAGGCCAATTTCCGTCTTCAGGTCGCTCAGGAAGTTGCACAATACCACTCTACTCTAGCTCAATCCGTTGATCAGAGTGTTCAAAGGGTTGATCAGCGCATAAATCGAATAGAGGAGTTACTCATGGCTCAAGCCATCAGTATTGACAGATCGCAATTCCCTGGAAGCATGCCAGAAATTCAGTCAACAGCAGTAGCAATCAGACAACGGCCTCGAAAGGTTGCCTCGCCTTCCACCACCGAGAAGTTGGCCTCGGAAGCTCCAGCAGTTGGCGTACGAGTGAGGAAGAACATCGGTCCAGTCTGTCGCCTCAACTGTACATGTACATGCCATCTGGAGCGCACATCTAACACTCCTGGATACTTTGACGGAATTCTAGGTCGCCTCTTTGTAGGATACTCTGGATTACCTTTGTTCAATTCTCGTTGTGATGTGGACAAATGCCAGAGATCGCAATCACCCTCTGTGTCGGCTGAGTACTGGTTTCCATTGGGGTTTTGTTGGTCGCAAATCATTCGTCTTGAGCTCGGCTATCAGTCGCAGGCTGGGCCTCAGTTCGGGCTGACTACGTTGAGAAGGGTACCCGATTCAGCGCAGTGCGTAAAGTTTGCGTTAGAGGGCGACATTGACGGCCTGAAGGGCCTGTTCCAGCATGGAATGGCGTCTCCTAGGGACGTGAGCAGTACACGTGGCTACTCACTTTTGCGAGTAAGCCGGCAACTCTACATCTTTGGGACTTTGGCTTATCGTATATTTAGTGGGCTCTCTATGGACAGCAATACGAGACTTGTCGCTTTCTCCTCACCGCGGGCGCAGATCCAGATTATAAGTAAGCTATGCTATCCGAGGAACAAGGGAAGATGCTTGCAATGCTAAACCAGTCTCCTAGACCCATAGCCGCTACCGACGATAACCCGGCCCATAAGGCATGCGATATCCTGCTCCGAGGTAATCTCAGTACTAGCGTCATTGAAGTCCTACGATACATATCTCGAGATAGCGAATTCATTGATAGCCAAGACTTCTCACCAATCCATAAGATCGTACTTCAATTGTCTCTAAAAGACCTAGAGACAGAGATACTTCGACAACCAGGACGCGTCGACGCCAGGGATGCAATGGGCCGTACCGCGTTAGAGTGGGCAGCCGCACGGGGTGACGATCGAGCAATAGTCACACTCCTCAGCTTCGGCACAGAGCCCAATATCATAGACAAGAAATTGAATACGCCCCTGACACTTGCATCCAACCAAGGCTACACACTTTGTGCTCGACTACTGCTAGAAGCTGGGGCACTTGCTGATCCTGTTCTACCGCCAGGTGTGAAGTTTGGCAGCCCCCTGAATTGCGCCGCACGGAATGCGAACGATCCTTTACTCATCAAAACTCTGCTCGACTTTGACGCCGACGTAGAGGCTTGTGGTGTGGATGGCGTTACGCCGCTATTGCATGCGGCTCGAGGAAAGTCTGTCAGCTTTGCGAAGCTTCTATTAGATTACGGTGCGAATATCAATGCGACAGCTAAAGACGGGAGGACGCCTCTAACGACTACCATCATATACAACAATCACGACGTTCTTCATCTATTACTCGATCGTTGGTTCGAATACACAGAGTGTCCACGCCTCAAAGGGCCTCATCTTCTTGATCTTATTGTAGAGCACGCGGACATCGAGACAATGAAGATTCTGACTAATGCTAAGCATCTCCAATTCCGGAGAGACAATAATTACGTGCTGGAAAGGTCTGCAGTCCAGCTCAACAACCGGCTTGATCTGACAGATGCTTTGGTCGCTGCTTTCAGAGGCCTACTCGACGCAATGAGTGATTCTCCCGAGCTTTTCAAGGGTATCAGGAGCCCCACGAAGTCCAGAATGTCAGATCTCGAAAAAGGTAATGAGATATGTGAAGATGACATTGAATCCATAGACGAGTATGAAGACGCTCAAGAAAGCCTTGGTCTTATCTCTGCCGAATCTAGTCTGCTTGCCAGACATCGTGCGAAGCCCATAGTAAACGAGTCTGACATAGATGACAACTAGGCTCCTTAATGGTGACTTTGGTTCTGTAAATTGGGTGAGCCGTCCGCCTTTGATGAACGAGCAAAGAGGTTCTCGAATCTTGAGCTGGAACACGGCAAGATCGATAAGCTGGAGCATCGAGAAGTCCTTGAACCCGGACCTTCAATTTTACAGCCTGATTTGCCTGATCCTTCAACATGCTTCAACGCTAATTAGCCACTGATTCTCGCTTTGGATAGCTTTGCAGCCGCACCCTGTTACTACCTACGATCATTGCACTCATTAAGTGCACGGCCTACGAACTCCGATCTCGTTCGTTGATCGCTCGAGATAGCAGCCGTCAATATAACAGACGCCCTCAAAACAGTCCTGAGTCACAGCTCTCATTACCAACGTGTACTGCTTTGAGTTGGCGAGCAGGATGCATCAAGAGAGGGATTGGTTCTGAGTAGACCAATGGTTTGATATAGTCTCCATTGATGAGCAAGAGTCCGGAACTTCTGCGATTTGTATATAGCGAGAGCAGCAAAGCCTGGGCGCCTTCAACCTTTCCTCACACTGACTGGACTGGAACGAAATCAATCGAGCGGTTTCTTGGCCCCGGTAACATATACCAGGACCTGAAGATAATTGCAAAGCACGACAGCATTATGGACGTGTCGTCCATATGATTTTCTTTCGTGCCATAATCATAGCCCTCGGATTGGTCCCACTAGATCCGCCGTATTCAAAGCTTTGTTTGGCCTGAAAAATCGCATTCTCCCTCTTCACGGCTTGGGACAATATGATATGACTGGTAGGAAGCACTGAACGATTCGCTTCTCTACTTGTGATCGCTTCACAGTCGTGTAAGAAAGACGGGCTCGCTATTCAAACCCACTAAAAGTATCAAATGCTAGAGGAGCATGATGAAGGCTACAGTCGGTCCACCGTGGCGTCGGATGTTTGAGCATCAGAGGAAAATTCCTCGGCTTTGTGAGCCAAGGGAGTCTTTTAACCAAGTATACTAATGTGTCTCTCAAATACTGGACTACAATTCCTTCACGCCATTCGAGGAAGAAGGTCCTAGTAATGTCCAGCGCTTCGCAACGCTGCGGACTTGTATGACATACTCGATATGAATTAGCTCTATAGACAATGTACGTAAGTCTATTCGTTACATTCATACCATTTGTTGATGAGTGATTCTCGCATTGAAGGCTCACACGGCTACAGCACTCCGAAGAATGATCACTTGTGAGCTGGAGACCTCCGAGTCCTAGCTCTGGATTCTCCGTCGTGCATTGTGACCCGGTGCGTCGCGACATTTAAGCAATACGAACGGTATTGATAACCTTCAATGTTTATGCCCAGATGCAATTCATTGAAGCAACCTAATCTCCTGATTGAAATGACATGGCGGCTTCGCAAGATATACCGTCATCAACCAACAGACAATATTGATCCTTTATCCTTCCTCTCCACCAAACTAGCACCATCCAATCAACAGGCATGCTCAAACCCCTACAACAACCGGTCTCGGTACCACCAAAACCCAGCCACAAGCGCACGAACAACTGATAAGACCAGCTGAACATACTATACTGAGTGAGTCGCAATCATTGACTGCACACGACAAGACAAGAAAGTGTGAGCCAACTTTCTATACATCATCATCGGACTTACATATACGCTCTGGAAAAGAATCTTGGGATGGATAGTTCTACGTTGTACGTGATTCGGCATCGAGGGAGCTGGCTGGGTTCCCGAACAGCGTTGCGCGTGGGAAGAGCAGCACACGTTAATGTGTGACAACACGGACGAGATGTTTCTAATCGGATTTTGGGCTGGCTACTGCATTACGCCTTTTTTTCTCAAGGTGGGCGCCCATATCGACCACGCATCCGAAAACTATACACAAAGATTCATCCTTCGGGCCTACTCTCCTTTCTAATTCCATATGAGTGTACACATCAAAACTTCGACGTAAAGCTGAGAAGATTCGTCGGATTTTGGTGGAGGAAAAGGCCTTGTGATTGAAGGTTGAAGAATTTATGATGTAAGAATCGTTTAATGAGGAATACATAAGCCTATGCAAAAGCGTACGGAAGAACTCGTCAACGGAAGCTCTACCCGCTCATCAAGCCCCTTCCCCTTCCCCTCTCCTCCCAGAATTCATCCTACTCATCACGCCCCCCTATTCTCTCTTCCAACTACGAATACCAAAACCCAAAAGCAAAAGAATCACCATTTCCCCAAGAAAGTCTCAGGCAATCCATCGGTCGTAATTCCCACCAAGAAGAAATGTTGTAGTGAAAGGATACCGCAGATGGTCATTTGGGAGGGTTTATGGAGCAAAGAAATTGATCTCTTAAAAACCATAACTACAGTTCATTCAATCTATTCATGTACTAATGGTTTCTTAATGAGGAAATTAGATAAACAAGGAAACACAACAATGTAATCTGCTTACTTAATATCTACACAAGGAAACGACTAACATAGCTTGCTTGGATATGAATCGCTTGTCGGGATCAAGTAGCTATTAGATGTCTCATGATCGATCGCCTGGTTTGTGGAAAGTCGTACTGATGTTGCAGAGTTCATGGTATATGGCGAGAAGATGGGAAGGGTGAATGAATGAGTGTTTTTCTATCTACCACGCAAGGCCGTGGAAGTGCAACGCTATCTATCTATCTATCCACTTTGACCCTAGCCAGCACAGTTCGCACGCCAGATATGAATCCAGCGGTCGGTATGGTGTTGCTTTCGTTATTATTATGAATCTTTGTTGGCGACTAGAATGCCCGAGCCGATTGTAGTAACCGTACCCGTATCTGATTTGACTTGATATGTCCCGTTGCCGTTATTTTTTTCGATCGTCAACGGTTTGTCTGTTCCCTTCTCGTACATAACGCTGTCGATTGCGTAGTCTGCCTTGGGGGCCTGGGTGTCACGCGTCAGTATCCCCCTCTTGGTATGTAAGGCTGGGATGGCATGGTCTTGCATCTTCGACGGCTTTACTTGCAGGAGCTTTGACTTCGCTCATGTTTTCAGCTGGTAGGTGAAGGGTAAGTACGGAGTGCGGAGAGTGAGTATGGGTTCTTTTGTTGAGATGGGTCGTTCAAGATTGCAAGCTTGGTGCTGTGGGAGCTCAAGCAATACTTGTTCAGGATGCTGTGAGTGCGGAAGCTTTGGTCGTGATCTGGAGGCTTTGCTTTGTGGAATGCTTGAAATCTGTACGTTACTAGCAAGAGAAGCTCAGGAATATATAGGAAACAGGAGAGAGAGCTGAGATCAGCCGGCATTGAACAACAAAGGGGATCTTGATGTTTGGAGAAGACAAAAAACGATCACAAACCGCCTCCAAACTTGTAAAATCTACCAGTGTCTTCTAGGCGCTGGATCCTCAGGATTCTGTACAGTGTCTGTGTCCTGCTGGCAATCTTGTTCGATTCACCTCTATGGATACATATGGGCGCTTGGGGCGAGCTGGCAGAGTCAGAATTGTTACACCCAGCTCATTGTGCCAACTCATGTGCACACGTGTGAGCATTTCGTCGTCCGTGATCGATGTGCAGCAAAGCATCGATGGAAAAGATAGAGATGGTGTAAGAGGTGGCGACCATGCAGCTCACAGCATAGCATAGTCTGGAGATTCGGCGAAATCAAGACCACAAAGATACACGTCGCTAGATCTCCATATCGTGTCTGAACAAGAAAGGTATGGCCCGTTGGATGCCGGCGTACACCTGCGCCGGCCTTCTGACCTTCGACCTGGTGAAACGGAATTTTCAAGCAAGGCGGTGATCGCGAAGTGGTAACGTTCAACATGGCCAAACGTCAGGCCGGAACCATCTTATTGGGTCATACATCTCATACCGTGGCTTTCCAACAGAGGCAACCAGCCAGGCGAAATCGATTCTGCCAGCTCGCCAAGGGGCGAATCTCATGAAGGCGCGGGAGCGGATGGGGCAAAGTTGACCAGGAACACAACGAGAAGTGCTGCATACCTGCACACCCTCACTAATTAGTACCAATGTGATGATCTAGGTTCAAAGTCGTGTCGGGCGATACGGCTCTTGTGCCAAAAGCTGAAGCATCTTGCAACTATCGCTCTGTATCCTTAAAGACAAACGTTTTGATTATAAGAAATGGACAGCACTTACGCTACACATGCGGCGAAGGCTTCATGTCTGGAAGTTCATCGTCAGCATTCCTATGACAAATGTGAGTGCGGCTTCGGATTGTTTATCAGTACCTCTTGGCACGAGTTGATACCCCGAGCATGAGACTGAACAGACCTGTAAAAACAGCTATGAGAGCGATTTTGAACTGACTGTGCCCAGGCAGCAGATACAGCAAGGCGGACGGCACCATCAGGATTCCTACGGCAATGCAGGTGAGAACAATGCGAACGAGTAGGTCGATGCGGTATCTGCTTCTCAAGTAGATGTTCTGATCACTGCTTTTGAGGAGCTGGACCGCCGTAGTAAATATACTCTAATACCAATCAGTGACAGGTCATAAATCGCCCCTCATTCTAATGTCACAATTCGCGATGTCCAGCGAGAGATGCCTCGCTCTAAGAGATTGTCGAGAAGACCGTATTCGTAGTCATCAGCTAGAGCTATAAAGTCGTCGTCGCGATTCAGAAAACTAGCATCGTCTTCTGTAAGTGGATTGTTGGTTCGCATCCACGTTGAGTAGCTCCTGAAACTTTGTGGATGCGGGGGTTTGAGAGCTTCGAAGGACCCTATTCTCATCACAAGGTCATCTGTCTCCGTTAATGACAAGTTGCTCAAGATTCTAATGCATGCTAACCATATTCTTTCAGCTTTCGACCAATCTTTCGGAGGAAATTACTTTGCCGAAGCCGTTCTTCGCGAATAGCGTCAGCATTTCTCGACCTCATGGCTAATGGGCAAGTAGCAGCATCCCTATCTTCTCGGTTGAGAAGTGCCTGTTCGTATTGCGCCAGATCAGTCTGGAGATCCAGAAGCTGTCTCGTTCGGAGATAGCCAAACTTTCTGGCCATAAGAAATTTGGTGGTATCACTTTCGATGAATGCAGCAACTTGGGGATAGCCTTCTGGATGGCCCTCGACTGTCTTCTGTTGAGCGATCCATGGTAGCCGCTTGCATGAGGAAGGCAGACTTACTGCTTCTCACGAAGGGTGGTCTTTCCCATAACTCATATTGCTTCTTTCGACCAGGCGTACGTCTCAAAGGCCACCACCTCCAGAAACCTTGTTTCTCCTGATGGGAGGGCTGAACGTTGCTTCTGCTTTCTGCTAAAGTTCGGGGATGATCAGCGAGGATATCGGCTGGATACTGGAATCTACAAGACCATTACCTGTTTCCGCTACTGCTCTCTCCAGATCCAGGGCAATCCTCGCGGTAACGCCATCGCCAGTGCTCCTCCCAGACGCCGCCTCTAACTCGACCAATGGGATCGAATGTGTCGTTGATTCGGGCGATTCCAGCATCCTCGAATAGTAGGTATTAGACCGTGAAAGCGTTGTCAGCCTTCGAGAGCAAGCAATATCGAGACTTTAGCGTATATAAGCCGAAAAGTTCTGTCTACGAGTGAATGATCATTTGGGAAGAGATAATTGAGCGTTGGGGGTGTATAGGCGGTAGCAACTCGAGGGCAGCCCCTCTGCCTTACGTCCTGTCGCCAGCCGATCGTGCATGTTGGTACAAGCCTCGAGAGCTCTGGTCCAATGGACAGGTAACAATACTTGTCTCTCGTACCCTACAACGGCAGAGACGTGTCCGATGTCCAGAGAATGTTTGCCGACAATATGTCGGTAGGTTTGAAATTGTCATGGTCTCCTGCTTCCAGTATTTCAGCAAACACTACGTGGCTCCAAACCTTCTCACGTGTGCCGTGATATTAAGCAATATCAAGCTCTCATCATGAATGGAACAGCCAGAAAGACATGTCTTCAGGCTGATTATGATGGAGACATGAACATGTTCAAAGTTTCTTCTGCAATCCAGTCGTCCAGAAAACATCCACGCGGAGGTCTTGGCGATGGCGCTAGAATATAGCGTGTGCAATCCCAATTATTGTGTAAAATCAGGAAGTTAAGTTTTATGAGCATCAACTTCCATAATCATGTTCAACAACAGAGACGTTGTATAGACTAGAGGTTGGAGGTTACTTGTCGCTTTGGGATGACGCATCATGACGCTATTGCGGTACTCAATAATATTAATGTGACCGGCCTCCCCTGCACGACCAGGGGATACCCCCAGATCCTCACCACCATTCCGTAGGCTTGTCTCTTTGGAGTACACGTAGTTTGTCAACCCCGGATGAAGAACCTGGCCTAGCGTACGCCTTCATAGTTGAAAATCTGGCCTTGCGGTCTCAGATCTCTATTGTTCCTCTAGCAAACGTAAAGGCCTGTATATCGGTAACTTCTGTCCCATCAAGAACTCCTTACAGAGCCAGTCGAATTCATCCCCCCAACCTCCCCCAACTGCCTCCACCATCGTCTCCGAAACGCACTATCTTCCGGTACAAAAAACACGGCAATATCGCCAACCCTGGCACTCCACCCCGGCCGTCGGTTGGCCGCCACACACGAGCTCAACAGCTGTTCCATCACGAGCGTGAGCGTGTCCCATTTGGCAATCTGGATCGGCGGTGCATGACTTCCTGGAAGATACTGGCCCCTGGAATAGACGGGTAAAGTGTCATCTCCAAAATCCCTGACCATGCTGGCGAATACGGCACAGTTCCCTAGGTGCGGATGTGAGTCTCGGGTTTTGTGTGAAGCGAACGGATAAGTATATGCTTGAATGGCCGGATCACCCACCGTGAGATATTCCGCTGGGTAAGCCCCAGGAATTTACTGGAGGGTTTGGCACGGATTGCGTGGAGAAGAATACCTTGTCCTCGCTGCCATACGGTTTGGTCTTCATATAGAGTATGGCTTGCATCACGGGTCAACCCTTTACTCATGGCTAATTGGACCTTTTTCCTAATGAAGACATGTACCGCGACAGGAAATGTCATTCCCACGTACCAAAAGCGTAGGCACAAGCGTTGTACTCGATATGTCCGGCCCAAGAAGGATGTATACGAGGACTGACGCATTCCGAGTCCCGACCCACGGGTCCATATGATCCATTGAATTTTCCAACGACGGAGTCGATGATGGAATTAGGTCTCGAGATAGCTGCGGCTAAGGCCCAATGCGTGTACACAAACAGGCAATAGATGACTTTCATCTCGCATTGTACGGCTTGAACACCCGAGAGAGCACGAACAACAGACAATGAACATATACATACTGGATAAATCAATCTGCCAAGATCGATTCCATCATCGTGCGACTCTAAAGATTCGTTTCATGGTATACGCGCAAGATATAATATGCGGTGAAAGGGCAAGGTCCTATTGATGTGATGGATACTTAGGTACGCCTTCCCGTATCTATTACGCGCCAGGATTGAGGTCTCCACCTCAAGGTACTTTACCCGCTATCGAACTTGAGCCGAGAACTTCCATCCCAACGACTAACGCCATGTGCATTAGGAAGAAGTGGGCCTTGCGCGTCTGTGAGCACAATCGGCCAATGGGCCTTGGCCCCTACGCAAAACGTAGTGCTGACAGGTGTGTTGTCTGGGAGGAATGTTAATCTCGTGCTTTTCTGAGCTTACCAGGGGAGGTATAGTTGTGGAGATTGGGTGGATGAATTAATGAGCCCATTCGTTGCGTCAAATGTGATCATTCCGGACTTCGAAAAGGATCGAGGGCGACGAGCTGCAACACCAAGAAGTGCATCATATAGTCGGTCCCGTAGCATCAACGTGCAACAGATGCCGAGCTTATCTTTGAGGCTAGCGACTTTGGCTTTCCTCAAAAGAGACTGTCACCGCGAATCTTCTCCAACCAAATTCTGAAAAAACAACATTGGCGAGAGGTATCGGTACTGCCAGGAGATGCGGGCAAAGAGAAATCAGAAACCCAGACAGCCTACATATTCCATCATATCTCTTCCCTCCACCATCCCGGCAACACAGAACCCGGTTCCTAAGGAGTTGGAGATACCCCACGGTCCGTGGCCGGTAGCAACAAAGACATTTTCCTCTCCTTCCTCAGTCAATTCAGCAATGAGGGGAACACCACGTTGTGCGACGGGCCTAAAACATACACTCTCTTTAACGACCACAAAGTCATTACCAAGCAATCTATTGGCAGTCTTCTTCAATACTGCTATGCTCTTCGGATCGATCACCCTCTCGTTAACGACCTTGGGCAACGGATATGTTGAGCTGTTGAGTCCTGCCAAGTAGATATAGCCGTCAGGCATACGAGAGAAGACTTCCGGACAGTATCCGGCTTCTATATCCGTTGTGAACACGGCATGGCAGTCCTGTCGATGTAGCGGGTTGTCGCCCTTCCTTTGATCATATTTTAGCGGCGGCCAGTGTGGACTTTGGAGAACGAGGCTGTGACCTGCGAGTGCTGTGACGGGGATTTTGAGCTTCGAATTTGGGAAGAGAAGACGATAGACTTCTGGCGTCCAAGCACCCGCCGCGAGCACGAGATTAGTGCATATAAGTGTCTTTGTTTCTTGAGTGGATGCATTGATGATCTCTACAGAGGAAATGGTGCCAGATGAAGAGCGGGTAAGTGAGATTGGACGAGCCGGCTGGTGAAGACGGACACCGCGGTTGATGCAGGCTTCGAGAAGAAAGCGGCACAAAAGTAGAGGGTCCACCTGTGCCGTAGTGCTCCCTTCTGATATGATTCTCAAAGCGTCTCGATTTAGCAACCAAGCAGGGTTATTCCCATCGCGCTTAGTAGCCATCACCGCAGCATTAGACCTGCTGGTACCCTCTCTCAGCCAGTCGGTTCCATCGCCACCTCCTAGTACCTCTTCCATGCTAGTTCCTAAACTCGGGCTGTAACCCCATCGCTTATGGCCTCCATATTCCTCGGCGAGCTGTTTATGAAGGTCGAACGAAAGGGCACCCAAATTGGCCAGGCTAGATCCGAACCACTGAACAATCTCAGAGTCAGCACTCTTTCATCGCTATATCGGACCAATACGACATGTCCCGAGCGGATGTGCCATTGAAATCTGTGTCATAAGACCTAACAGAGTCAAGATCGAGACAGTTATGGACAACAAATATGACTCACATCACGAGCAAGGAAGCCAGCAGCGTTGCCAGATGCAGAAGCAAAAAGCTCGGGCGACGCTTCGATAATGTGGATTTCTTCCTTGGTCGACTGTGAGAGATAGTACGCTGTAGCCACCCCAATTATTCCAGTGCCAACGATCACACTAGGCATGTTGCTGCTAAAGAGGTCTAGCTGTTGGCAATTGTAGCATAGTGTGAGAAGAGAAGTTCTCCTCGCCGTCACGACGAAGATCCACCGACATCGGGTAGTCGTAGCGCCAAGCGGTATGACGTATCACACAACCGTCGCTCGCTTTCCTCAAACTCTCATGCAGAAAAACAACGGCAACAAGCAGAGGCATGGCTGGAAAGACAGTTATTGTCACAGGGGCTTCAAGAGGTGAGACGAACTTTGGGGGGACTCCTTCCGGCGGCTTCTGACCTACGTTCTAGGCATCGGCCTTGCGATAGCGAAGAAAATCATCTTGGAGGGACACAATGTGGTTGTGTCAGCGCGCTCCAAGGAAGCTTTGACGAAATTGAGAGATGAGAACCCAAAGCAAGTTCGAATGTTACTTGGCGATATGAGCAATTTCTCACTTGCTCAGAGCGCCGTTGATCTTGCTCTCCGAGAGTTTGGGCACTTGAACGGCCTTATAATCAATCACGGGGTGATGGGCCCGATTGACAAAATCGAAGACTGTGATCTCGACGGGTGGAGGAAGGTTTTCGACGTGAACTTCTTCAGTGCTGTTGCATTTGTGAGCGACCTTCCACCTAGCTAAGGCTCACTGCTAACAAGAAAAAGGCAAAGGCTGCATTGCCAGCCTTGAGGAAGACTAGCGGTTGCATCCTTCTTACATCTTCGGGCGCTTCCACAGGAGCTTACAGTGCCTGGGGAGCTTACAGTGCTTCGAAAGCGGCAATGAACCAGCTCGCGGCTCAGTTAGCATGTGAAGAACCGCAGCTAACCGCACTTTCAATTCGACCAGGGGTGGTGGATACTGATATGCAAAAGGAATTGCGAGACATTCATCACAGCAAAATGGCAGAGAAGGATGTTGAAAAATTTCAGAGTTTGCACAAGAGTAAAAAGTTGCTGCGCCCAGAACAGCCAGGCAATGTGATGGCGAAGCTCGTTCTGGATCCACCGAAGAATCTCAGCGGACAATACCTGAAGTAAGTGCTGTGCGATTGCCGTCCTTGGAACTGAAATTGACAAGTAGACAGCTGGGAGAGCGTCGAACTTGAGGCGTATCAATAGGGATAGAGCCGCTGAGAATCACTCACAGACTTGAATTGCCTGTTGGATGTCGCGTATTAGCCTTGTTTTAGCAGAAGGGAGTACAACAATAGGTATTTCACAGATGTGGCATCAGCCGAAAGATGAAAATACGTTGATGCTTCATATGACCATGATGACAGTCATCAGTTTTAGCATGAAATATTTGAAGTCATCATATGCCATTTTGAGATATTGAATTATATAGAAACGTTGGGCCAAGCTTACATTCGGTCCTGATTGACAGTCCAGACGGTCCTGTATACTTTTGGTCAGCCTCTTTAACAAATTCCACTGCTCTTTCAACAAAGTCCTTGTAAGGTGTACGCTTGTCAGGTAATCGAACCAGTTGATTCGTCATTGTAGATCGGTATTTGATAGTACATGTGTTACTCATCATATGATTCATGCAGGAGGAGTCTATGCAGATTCAAAAATGATTGGACTTACCTTGGTAGCCGCTAAAATGTATGCTCCTCTCCTTTCTCCCGTAGATGATCAGTACGTATACAGTTTTAAAGCTAAATCTACTTTAATCAGCTTGAGATAGCGGGAGCTTAACGCAAGAAGAGGATTGAGCTCGTTCAATAGATCAGAAGGTCCTTTGGCGGGACAGGTACATCCTCAGAAAAGCAGAGCTCTAGTAAGATAGGGGCGACACAATGTTCATCACGTAGGGCCCGAAGCAACGAAAGTTGGGAGGACTAACTTACCATTCCCAGACAGAATACTGCGGCCTAGCGCTGGGGCAGCCAAATCTGCTTTGGAATCCGTTGTGCCATGACCAGGAACGAAAATTAGAAGATCAACATCGATTTTGGCCCGAAGGAAAAGTTTTCGTTTCAATGGAACTAGTTCTTTTCTACGCTAGGAAAATCTTTCGACCGTTCAGCCGCGCTGTGCGCCTACTATACTCGACAGCCTCCCTCAAGGGTGCTGCAGTCCTCACTTAAGACTTGACTGTTTGATCGATCAACGTACAAGCTTCTAGCCTGTCAACGAGCATGTCAGATAAGGACTTTGGGGGTAAGGTCGATCAGTTGCTGTCTTAAAGCATGCTGACGAGAGATTAGGCACAGATGAGCTCTCGTTACCCAAAGGTAAGTATTTTTCTTTCCTTACTTCTATCTGAGCCCCGCTAATCCATGATCTGTCCCACAGCAACTGTCCAAAAGATTGTCGCCGAGATTCTCGCCTCTCCAGATTCCGAATCTTCACTCGCATTCGGCAAAGACGCTCGCGATCTTCTCATAGACTGCTGTGTCGAGTTCATTACCCTCATCTCTTCAGAAGCAAATGAGATTTCGGAGAAGGAGGCCAAGAAAACAATAGCGCCTGAACATATCGACAAGGCACTAAGGGAGCTAGGTTTCCCTGAATACGTTCGGGAGGTGCTAGCAAGCGCGGGTGACATGAAAGAATCATTGAAGGTGAGCGAGCAACATCACCAAACACTCTACTATCATTTGAGGCCAGGACTGGCAAGTCTGTAAAAATAGCTCACAAATGCTACCGCAGACACGAGAAAAGAAGACTAGCAAGATGGACCAGAGTGGTCTCAGCCAGGAACAGCTATTGCAACAACAGCAGGAGCTATTTGCCTCGGCCAATAGTAAATTCAACCAGGCTTGACGTGACCATCTTACGGAGCAGGGTCTGACGACAGATTGCGAATAGCGCACGGTGGCGATTCGGGTGCTTTGCTCGTACGTGAGGATCGATACTTACGAGTAGACGGACCGAGGCGTTCTCGAGGGATGCTTTGTTGCACTCATGATACCCATCAATTCCTCAACAAATGAGCTACTGCCTAGATCATAAGCGCGCCTGGGAAATTCATCTGCTCCGCTTGGTTATCTTCCGGGTTCTTTGTGTTGCGGGTTCTGCACGCAGCATACTGCACCATGCACCCTGAGGAGAAATGGGACCGAGGTTCTATTCTTTCTCAATTCGTTCGAAAGCGCAATCCTATACAAGGGATTTGACGATACAATCAAACACCCTATGTGTGTTTGCTGAATAATGGCCCGCCCGGTTTTCACAAATCCAACCAACCCCAGCCTTCAATACTGCCAGCCAGCCCACCACTTTCACCCACTTCTGTACCATCGCGCCATCATCGCGCTGCTCCCCTCTCGCCATACCGACATGAAGAGGCTAACGTACAACTCAGAAGGGAGGCAACAAGCTCGTATACAAATCACACATCTTGAATTCACCAAAGTGATCCTGGCGAGATCTTCCCAATCCCACCCACTCAACAGCAGTTGATGCATGATGCCGCGACGCCGCTTATGACGAGACATGTCAAGGCCAATCGTCCACATCGATGCGGGCAGAGGCCCGAAACGAAAAGATTCTTCATTCACCCCATCGTACATGATTCATGTGACTGCAATCAGCACCGTAACCACCACAAACGCCATGGCCGACCCCAGCATTACCGCCATCTCAAGAGACGGAATCGGTTGACCGAACCAACGTCCGAAACCCTTATGAGGCCTAGTACAACAGTGGCCACTTTCAAGCATCGGCAAAGCTTCGTAAGAGTAATAAGCTGGCGGGAGACCTGTAGGACCTCCATCCTCCGTCTCCAGCGCAGCTTTTGTGATTGGTGTTCGTCCCGAAGTGAAGATTCGATACGGGGGCGCAGAACCGAGGTGAAAGTTCGCGGCTTGAGGTGAGGAAGCGAGGTAGAATGTCGGAAGCAATTGCGAAGAGATTGGGATGGCGAGAAAGGCTGGTGGTGGTGGTGCATTGAAGGAAGCTGATTGGTAGGGCGGTGGAATCTCGTCGGTTGCATCCAGGACGATAGCAAGTGGGACGCGCATGTCGTTCGTCAATGCTTGAATATTGAGCAGAAGGTAAGGAGTGTGATCGATAACAACGACTTAGACGTCAATATCCGCAAAGAAAGTCAGAAGACAGGTATAAGATACATTCCACAATGCTGCAGACGACATATTCTATATGCTATCGTAACCAAAAAAAAACCAACTTCCCCCCCAATTATAAATACAACAATTCCGAACTACCAAACCTCCCCCCTCCATCAAATCTTCATCAAATCTTCACCAATACCCAAAATGAGAAAAACTGAGCACTGCGCCCAAACCCCCAATTCCTCCAGGATTCTCCCAGCCTCCCAGTCCTCTCAGCCCACACCCTTCCCCCCCAATAAAAATCACTTTCTTCAGCTTCTGAAACAAGATAGCTTGCGGCGCTGGTCTGAAACATAGCTTGGAAATTCCAAAATATTGCTGAAGATCGACGGGGAGGCTGTGCGTGAGGATGTTTGCGGTGGGAGTTGGATTCCACGCCGTAGAAGCTAGTTTAGTATGAGGTAGTGGCTGCGCTAAGGGATGGAAAGCGATTAGTTTACGAGGGGTGGAAGATTGGGGATTGCGCGTTATTTATGGCGATGTTGGAGGAGCAGAGTGGATATGTGGTTTGAAGTATTTGGGTTGGGGTTGGGATTGGGATGCTGTAGAGCTCAGGTGGTACTGTAGTGCGACTTTAGATGCAAAGATTTCTGAATTGGTGAGAGGGAGAACATGATACTACGGCGGCTCTCCTTTGGAGCGATGGGTATGTAAGCATTTCAGGGGAGCAGCAGGTAATAGACACGATACCCAGTTGTGGCTTGCAACATGGACAAAGATGCTTAATCGGAACAGAGATAAAATCAATGGTGAAACACCTTCGAGGCATAAGCCACTGTGCCACCGCCTCAATCCTCTTCCTGGATAATCTCCCTAATCCCCGGCTCACTCATCAGGACATCGCCAGCGTCAGCGGTCGCAGCCAGCAGATCCGGTGCCTGCAGATCGACAGGTCCCAAGATCGACGGAACCTGATCACTGAGACCGTTCGCGGCGCCGCCCTCGGTCTCGTCCCCATCTTGGGCCCAGAAATCGACTTCGTCGACAATGTCGATGGTGATGTCCTCGGCGATCTGCTCGTTGAAACGCTCGCATATGGGGCGTAGCTTGGTGTGGCTTCCTGCGATGTGTTTCTTCGTCGCTGGGTTGAGCGTCGTGTCTGAGGCGTCGGACACTTCGACTTCGCCTCCAGAGACGAGATCCCGAGGGGGATACCAGAAGTGTGGTCCGAAATTCGCTTCGACGGCGCCGCCGCGAAAAGTACTCAGGGCAGGATAGTAGCCTAGGGTACCATCGTCCATCCCGTCCCTTGCACCGGGTTGATTGAGCGGCTTGGAGGCTGGTGGCAGGAAGGCCAACAGGTCTGTGAAGGCGGCACCAAGCTCTTCGCCGTTCTTGTAAAACCTCATATTGGAAAAGGGGAGTGTGCGTAGAGATGGCTCGGGGTGATTTGGATTCGGTGGATCCGTCACGACGGGACCACTGCTAGGAACAACAGCCGGACTTGGATTTGCAAGTTCCTCGAGAGGTTTGACTGGATTGTATTCGATTTGCTAGAGATAATTAGCCAAGTTCAGTACGCAATGTAAACCCTGGCGTGCGACCCAATACAAGGCCAACAAGAAGAGCGCACTTACTTCGAAGTATAGTTGGGTTTTGTAGCGTATTGGGACTCGGTCTCTGATGATATCGTGAAACTCCCCGCTTGACGCTGGGTCTAAGTCGTCACTGACATCCACAGCCTTATTGTATACACCATCAACGACCTTGCGATGTAAAGATAGAGAAGGCAAGGTAATCTCGAGTCCGATCACGTCTCCTTCACAAAAGTCCGCATTCGCATAGTCTTTAGGCCTTGACATGTGAACCTTTTGCCCTTGGACGTCCCTAAGGCCATATGAATAGGCGTCAAACCCGACGGGACCTTCCAAACTCGCCTCACGCCGCGCCCAACCCACGCGAACATGGCCCCCTCCTTCTTGACCACTACCGTCCATCAGGTCAGCCTTCACGCCGCTCAAGATCTTGCACTCCCAGTAAAATCGCCCCTCTCTAGCGCCAACATTTGCCCGTGCCATCCTGAAGCCTTTCTCGGTGGATAAAGCTGAGATTTGCGCGTCGAAGAGCATGTGAGAACCGGCGTCTTTAAAGTCTAAGCGGGACTCAAATGGCTCTACCTCGGAAGCTCGATGGTATCGTGAGGCAGGAAATTTTGGATCGACGATGGCATATGTGTAGCGAAACCCTTTGCGATTATATACGTGCTCTGTGGTCTCGTACAATTGCCTTCCTGCTCTCTCCGATGCCGGGGTCAGGACTGGGGCTTTTGGCGGATCAAAGTCTGTAGGTTTGGGCGAGGGAAGGCGGTATCTGATGGGTGAAATGTAGCTCACATCTTCCTTGATCTTTTTCACCTTCTTGCCGGGGCCTTGATGTTCTCCATCGGCAAGCTCGCGCTTCTTCAATGTCTGCACCAAGTAGAGGTCAGACGAGCCGAGTGACAGATATATGGATGGAATGGCTTGCAGCTTTCTTTTCCCTTTGCTCGCGCGTCCGAGTCCGTAAAGCAGCAGTATCAGGATTCAAAGGAGAAGATACTGCAGGGGTGTGTTCGTCTTCCAGCCTAGGAATAGCAATGGTGGTTGAGTTTGCGGGCTGGAGCGACTCTTCTGCCATTGTGTCTTGATATAGCTTCACAGCCCCCTGAAACTGATGAGTCGATCTCGGCGATAGTTGAGGTGTCAATGTGTCAACCAAGGATATGTAGATGTAGAAAAGTGACCAGTCCCAATCATTCGTCAAGCACAGTGTAGCGTATCTTGCTGTAGACTCGGAGCGCGCTAGTGGGCAGCTAGGCCCGTCAAGGTTGATTGTATCCTTAGCTCGACTATCTGCAGGTCTAGCTTTGCTTTGAGAATTCCAAGACCCATTCAGTTGGCTGGAGCCTTGGCGCAGCCCTTCGAGATTCTAAATCAATAGGAGACTATGTTCATAAAACTTCTTGGAGTGGCCTTGTTTACGGTTTCTACAGTCCATTGCAATCTACTTCATCATCATACCTTGCCTAATCTATTTTTAATCCCTCTCCTACACCCACCTATGATCCTCGCCTTTGATGTCTTCGTAAAGTACCCAGTTCAGTCGTCTATGTAAACGTAACCGATTTCTTGGCCCACAAAGCCACAAGGATCGTCCGCGACTCGCAGGTGCCCGTTCGGTCCTCATTCCGCCGTGCTAAGACAATTTCATCCACTGCATGGTCGTCAGCCGCTCTCTACCGGTCCTCATATGCTTTAATGAAAGGCTTACAATGTAACGCAAGCCGAGCATGGGCTCATCAGTGCAGGAGCACCTAGGCCTTGATGACCTCTTCTGGTGGCGATGTCCCAATTCGTCCAAGTACTTTGCGTTTTTGGTAGTATAATGCCAAGCAAGTCGCTGTTTCTCAACTTCCAGACAGAGATGCGTAATGCACATCATCTCGCCCGGGAGGAGGTGCGATGGCTGCGAGATCATCTATATCATCCGCGACTGGTGCTCCATGCATAATCCCTGTCTGCGTGGGTCCGCTTGCCGCCTTGATGGCTCGCGCTGTGTCACGTCCAGCTCGTGCATTAGCCATACGCTCCTCTGTATCCAGATGATCCAGCGCTTTCGGTTTGCCCCAACTAACTCGTAATGGGCAGCCGTGGATCACAGCTCTTCCCCGGCAATGTTCTGCTGCTGCTTCAGCGCCTTCCCTTGCGGCGTAGTTGATGAATGCACAATGCGACCGGTGTGAACATATCAGCGAGCGAAGGACGCCGAATGGCGTGAAGAATGTTCGTAGAGCATGCTCTGGTAGATCATCTTCGACGCCGGTAACGAAAAGAGAAGTGATGTTTGGATCTTGTGGAGGTAGTATATCCCGAGGTTGTGGTGGCAACTGCGCAGTGGGAGGAAAGATTCTCCCTCCTCGTCCACCACCCCGGCCCCTGGACATGCCTCCACCAGCTCCACCGCGACCTCCTCTGCTATCCTGCGTTCGAATTGGCCCTATCGATCCAGGCGTAGCAGCGATGCGCTTCTGACTTCCCTGTTCAGACCCTTCTCCATCTGCCTTCTCTGTGTCCTCGCTGGCTTCAAGTCGTCGCTGACGCTTGTAGTAAGGTTCACTGTTTGCCAGCCGTCTGAGGAGCTCCCGTGCCTTATCATCCGTCTTGTCATATTCCTCCGTGCCACCTCTTCCCTCTTCAATCTCCCTCTCATTGTTTTGCGCGTAGTATTCTCGATTTATGCTACTCTCGGGCCCTGGAGCTACCATCTTCAAAGCAGCGTCCCTGACAACAATAGGCAACCCAAATGACAGATCAAGCATGCAACATTGGCAGCAATTCTTGAGGCGAGCGCAAGTCAAGCAAATATTGGTTCTCTTCGTTCGCGCTGTCCTATCCGCTTTCCAACGAAATACTGTGAAAGGCCGTGTGCACTAAAGTGCGGGTTCAATATTAGCTTTTCTCTTTGTAGATAGAACTGCTTGAGAAACTTACTATCTTGCACTCTGCGCCATGGTCATCTTTGAGCATCTGCACGTATGGATTGTCAGGCAGACAACTCTCGCAGACGCTCGGGAAGTCCGTAGTTTCCCATCCCGATCGATTCAAGTCTTGTTTTATTTGAGGTGGCATGTCGCAAGCTCACGAGACTGGGAGAACTAAGTAAGCGACGCTTCTTTATGGATCGTGGAGGCAGTACGAAGTAGAATTCCGTGTGCGGTCACTGGAGAGTGTCGGAGTAAAGACAGTAAGCTAGTTGACACTTTCGTGCTGGCGTGATAACATAAGAAAGAAGCTCCGGGCGTGGTGTGAGATGGAGAATGAAGATCCCGCTTGATTATCCATGGGAGCTAAACTGGATTGGGCTGAGAAATTGTTTCTTCAATAGAAGAAGCTCACTCTTGTTGCGAATTGCTTTATATCTCTTTCCCACACCGAGGTTCTGACTTAGAGATTTTCGAATTCGGGCCCTCAATTATTACTCCTCCTGCCTGACTACTACAATGGCGCCAATTGCACTCGAAAGCGAAGACCACTCCCGTGATGCTGAGTTCAACATGGCCATGCATGGCAAATCAGCAGATTCCAAGGGAGGGTTTCGCTCAATGCTCAACAAGAATCACGACGCCCACAAGGCAGCTACTGATGAGTACTTTAAGCATTGGGACAATAAGTCCGCAGGTACGGAGACTTCGGTTGTTAGAGAAGTGAGTATCACTCCTTTCAAGTAGGCTATTGCATCAAGCTGAACAGTCACAAGGCCCGTAGAGCAGAGTATGCGACCCTCACTCGGCACTACTATAACCTTGCAACAGACCTATATGAATACGGCTGGGGTGGCTGCTTCCACTTTTGCCGGTTCGCCTATGGGGAGGGTTTTCACCAGGCCATTGCTCGTCATGAACACTATTTGGCACACATGATGGGACTTCGGGATGGTATGAAGGTCCTAGATGTCGGCTGCGGCGTTGGAGGACCAGCCAGAGAGATAGCCAAATTTGCTGGCGTCAATATCGTTGGACTGAACAACAATGATTACCAGATAGAACGAGCCGAACGCTATGCTGCCGATGAAGGTCTCTCGCAGCAACTAAGCTTCACAAAAGGCGATTTCATGGTACGTTGAGTTCCAGCTTGTGAGGATGCAGTTATTCATGGGCCGGTAGCAAATGTCCTTTCCTTCCAATTCCTTCGACGCCGTTTACGCCATTGAAGCGACCGTCCACGCCCCGTCTTTGGAAGGCATCTACTCCCAAATATTCCGGGTACTGAAACCTGGCGGTGTATTCGGCGTTTACGAATGGCTCATGACCGAGGCTTATGACAATGAGAATCCTCACCATCGTGAGGTGCGGTTGGGAATTGAACAGGGCGATGGCATATCAAACATGGTGAAGATTTCTGAAGGTTTAGAGGCCATCAGAGCCGCTGGCTTCAATCTCGAGGTGCATGAGGACCTGGCCGATCGACCGGATGCGAGGCCATGGTACTACCCTTTGGATGGAGACTTGAGGATGGCTAGCAGTATTGGTGACCTGCTTACCATAGCTCGAATGACGACAGTTGGGAGGTTCGTAGCTCACGGTGCTATTGGCGGAATGGAAAGGATCGGAATTGCGCCGAAAGGAACAAGGAAAACTGCAGAGAGCCTCGGGCGCGCCGCAGACTCCTTGGTCGCTGGTGGCAAGGAGAAGCTCTTCACTCCAATGTATCTCATGGTTGCCAGGAAACCACCGGCAGGATCTTGATGAGGCTCCGAACTCTAGGATTTGTACAATAATGAGTTGTCTTGCGACATTGAGCGACCATATGCTTGATGCGAACAATGCAGCATAGTCAACGCAAATTACCGAGTAATTAATACCTAATCTAGCCAATAAACATGAACGGGACTCCTGGCTTGTATGTGTATTGACACCTGTCTAGCAGTCGACTCTTAAATTACTTCGGAACTGCCATGTGGATATCTACATAGAATTCGTGGGGACTTTGCTTGATACACACGCTATCTGAATTTCGACTAGCGCCATTTTTCGGTTCTCAACATTAGCCGTAAGTTCGCCGAGCAAGCTCAAATAGCTTAAAGCACTCCCACCAAAGATGAAGTTATAGCTCCAACATTCACACATTCACTGCCTGATCCGAAGTTCGTAAACCTTGCCATGGTCGCCTCACGCCTTCTCCGCCCGGCTTCGCAATTATTCTCCGCTTCACGACCCTTCAATCATCCGACCAAATCCATTATACAAGCGTCAGCCTCATTACCCACGCTCTTCGGCCGAAGGCAATATGCTACACCTAGCGGAGTGAAAGAGGTTGCTGTGAGAGATGCTCTCAACGAAGCGCTGGCGGAAGAGCTGGAATCCAACGATAAGGTCTTCGTCCTGGGAGAGGAAGTTGCTCAGTACAATGGAGCGTAAGTGACCGAACAGCCCCTACACCCGGCCTGCTGAGCCTAAAGCTGTCAACGCTCGCAACGTCTGCCTCCGATGCATTGGCTAACGGCTATGAACAGCTACAAGGTCACAAAGGGCCTGTTGGACCGATTCGGCGAGAGAAGGGTTATCGATAGTCCGATCACAGAGTCTGGCTTCGCTGGTCTTACTGTTGGAGCTGCACTGGCAGGTTTGCATCCGGTGGTATGTTCATTGACTCTGGAACAGTGCACTTAGTACAGCTCAAGCTAAAGGACCATCACAGTGCGAGTTCATGACATTCAATTTCGCCATGCAAGCTATCGACCAGATCATCAACTCGGCCGCTAAAACACATTACATGTCCGGTGGTACCCAGCCTTGCAATATCACCTTCCGAGGACCTAATGGTTTCGCTTCTGGCGTGGCTGCACAGCATTCCCAAGATTACTCCAGTTGGTATGGAAGTATACCAGGCTTAAAGGTGGTTGCGCCTTGGAGCTCGGAAGATGCGAAAGGGCTGCTCAAGGCTGCGATAAGAGATCCGAACCCCGTCGTTGTGTTGGAAAACGAGTATGCACGCGTTACAGGCCGTAGACCTGAAGAAAAGATGGATCTAGACTGACCGATCTACAGACTGCTTTACGGCACGGGCTTTCCCATGTCCGAGGCGGCACAGAAAGACGACTTCGTAATTCCCTTTGGCAAAGCCAAGATTGAGCGCCCCGGCAAGGATCTGACCATCGTCACCCTCTCCCGCTGCGTAGGCCAATCTCTCACCGCAGCCGAGCAAATGAAAAAAGACTACGGCATTGAAGCAGAAGTCATCAACCTTCGATCCGTCAAACCGCTAGATGTCGAGGCGATTGTTAAGTCTGTGAAGAAGACGGGCCATCTGATGGCGGTGGAGAGTGGCTTTCCAAGCTTTGGTGTGGGAGCTGAGATTTTGGCTCTAACGATGGAATATGCATTTGACTACCTAGATGCTCCAGCGGTCAGGGTGACAGGAGCCGAGGTGCCCACGCCCTACGCGCAAGGACTGGAGAACATGAGCTTCCCGTCGGAGGATTTGATCGCCAAATATGCCGCTAAGCTCTTGAGGGTCTGACATGGAATCAAATGGTCTTCCTAAAGGAATGTACCTGCTGTATCTCATTATTACAGTGTACAACGTGTCCCATGTACATTTTCGATTCGAAAGGGCGTTCCGGGATAGAAGAGGAGGTCGGTTCGGCGCTGCATGCTGTTCGAATACGAAGGGCCATTCTGCTCCTCGTATGGGCCTACGATGCCGAGCTTGACAGAAAGTCAACGCTGAGATGTGTCAAGGGCAATAAATCATGAGCCTGTATTGCTACGGAGGCGTTCGGCTTGCTACAATGGAGCTTCTTAGTCAAATCACAATCATACAATTGCTATCTATGAGTCGGGAGATTAAGTTCTATCATGAAATGAGCGAGAACGAACAGGCACTTCTTTTGCGGAGAGGCTCGGCCAGATAGAATATAGCCAAGCGCGGCTAAAGTCGAACTATCCCTCTTAGGTTTAGCCTCCTTCGGTCTTCCTTTCGCCTTCAAGTTTCGTTACATCTTTTCTTTCTTCCACCCCACGTTCCTTTCAGCCGCTTCCTCCATCCCATCGCCACGTTCTTCGGATCTAGATTCATATGCAAGGCCGCTTGACCAAGCACATGGCTTTGGGATCGTAAGGCGGTCGAATCAGCAAGTGGTAGACGGCAAACTTCTTCCGGACGATTGCCTTGACCCGGCCCAAGCCAGATGGTGGCTTGTCACATCTGAGCAGCCACATCCCTTGCTCTCTTCCACCTGCCCCTGCTGCAAGCCTCCAGATCCAATGTACAGCTGAAAGAGGCAATACGGAGATATGTGGACAAGAACAAGGACCCCATCGGCTCCCACTGCCACCTACAATGCCTTTGGTCCCTTTGCCTTCAAGCCGCCCTGAAGAACCGCGCTGGCGCTTGAGGGACTGGTCACCACCGAATCGTGTGCTACTTCATCTACTAACTTCCAACTTCGGAGCATATGCCACAAAGCAACAGGCTCAGAATTTGAGGTAGGTGTGAGTGAGCCCATCATCTGTGCTCGATTTCAGTGCTCCTTGGCTCCTTCGGTGCGGATAAGCTCTGCTACTCATCTCCGTCATGTCTTACCTCCGTCGCTATCAATTCAAAGAAAAGAACTACTTGAAAATGCCTTAGTACTTCACCCTGCCCGTGGCTCACATCTCTGTCTTGTGATTTGTCAACATTGTGACAATGCTGTTACATTTGATCTAATTATCCCTCGTTCAACCTCCCGAGCATTTCCAATTCTGTTCGGTGCACATATCATTTTAGTAGATATAGCGCGATGATTGTTTTCTTTGGCCAGCCTTTGTACTTTTATATGTTGAAGCTCGTCTGTTTTTTCGCTGAGTGTACTGCCCCCCTTTCAATACACATCGTGCACCAAGCCATATCATTGAAGGGGCGTCTCTGTACGTTGGCGAGGCTGTAGACCGTTCTCAGAGCCCCCAGCCCTCGCAAGCTCATGCCTCGGCCTCCAGCAAGGCCTAGCAAGCCTAAGACAAATGGCAAGGCAAGGGTTGCTGCCCCATCAGCTCCACGGTTTCTCACAATAGCTCTAGAACTACGTGAGATAGTCTACAAGCATGTTTTGAAAGACGCTCCATCCTCCTTGACTGATCTCATGGTCGTCAACCGCCAGCTATCAAGAGAGGTCCTGCCATTCCAGTTCAAGCGCCATCTCGCCTTTGATGGACAAGCAGAGCTATTCGATTGGTTCGACCAAGTTGGTCAGAAGTATCTGCACCATGTTGTAAACGTCAGCTTCAAACTACATGACATTGATCCTGAAAAGATCGTTGGAGCTCTCGGAAAACGTCTTCGGCAAGTGAACATTGCAGACGCCAAGCGATCTGCTATGGGGGACCAGTCCAAAGGCAATCCTTATCATGAGGCTTGTGATATGGAGATGATGAAGATTGGAGAGGCATTCAGGCACATTCCGAATCTGAGGCAATTCACCATTGCCACCACGGAAGTTGGAGACCCCAAACCACCACCACGAATGCTGTATACTTTTGCCAAGATGCTTGCTCACCGCTTCGCCCATCTCCACACGCTTATCTGCGACGAGGATTCTATGCCGGTGGATTATGTCGCCAACAAGCCAAGACTCAGACGACTTCAGTTTCCCGCCATCTCCACAAGCACCAACGCAGAGGTTCATCAGCACTTCTCCAACCTTCGTTTAACAGACCTCGAAGTTTATCGCTTTGCCCATCACGACCCTTCAGCACCCAACCGAAGAATCCTACCTCAAGTTCTGCGAAGCCTGCCGCCCTTACAAAGCCTTCTCCTGCGTGACGAGTCCGAAGAAGAACCCGATCTCATCTACGAAATTTTCATACACGCCAAAGACCCTTTCGCTAAACACAAAGCTTCGCTACGGAAGTTGACATTCCCCTCTGAGGTCTTTGAGGCTGCGGACGAGGACGAGGACGAGGACGAAGAATGGGTGTCGGAATCCAGAATGGCGCTTCGGAATTTCTTGCGCGACGAGTCTAGGCTGAAGCGACCGCCGGGCTTGCAATCGGCCGACTGGCAGGTCTGGGTTCGGCCGTAGCGCTTCCCGTACGAGCTGGCTACTTATGGACTTCGGAGGAGGTCGGCAGTGCACTACCATTGTACCTGCTGGACTCCCATAATAGCATCGTGATCCCCTGCTCGTCGTCGAGCTCGGTTTTCTCTATAATCCCATAGGTACATGATATCAACCATCGATTGTACCCTGCGTGCATAATCATCCAGGGTGCGCGGGGCAAGATCTGTATGTATGTAATAACAGCTTCTCCACTCATCGAAAACAGCATTAGAAACACATCAGGGTGGTGAGACGGAGTTTGTCTAGCCTGTGCGATCTTGATACATGTATGTTGTATTCGGGTGGCAGTGATGAATATACGTTAAATCCGTAAGAATATGATGTGGCTTTCCACGTGGCGAAGCGAGATTTGTTGCGTTGTTTATATATTGTGATCGAGCAAGTTGATAGATCCTACTTATACGTATTTCCCAACATCGAACGCAGCGCAACGCACTTCATCTCCTACCCCCTCCAGCCACCAACACACCACTCCTTCCCTCCCCTACCCCAAGCCCAACCATCACACCCACACCCAAACCCATACCCGCATCCAACTCCCTCCCTCACTCACACCTCACACCCCCAATGCCCCCCCACCCACTCGGCAATCAACCCCGTCATCCCCCTCCCCTCCATAAACACCTCCGTATCCCCCTGCGCATAATCCGTCCCTAGAAACTTCAACGCCAGCAGGATATACTCCTCGATGAAATCGACATATATCACATCTACCGTAGTTTCTGGGTCCGGGTCTGTTGTATTATTGTTGATGGCGGATGGAGATAGAGATGGGGGTGGAGGTGGAGGTGGGAAATCGATGCGTGATTCTAGACAGTTGGGGACGCGGTAGAAGGTTATGGGGGCGTGGAGGGTGTCGTCGCCGTCGGAGCCGGCGTCGTCGTGGGTGGTGTAGCCGGGTGTGAGGGGGGGAGCGTCGTGGGACACGGTGGGGGGGTTTGTGAGGGGGATTTGCTGGTGTGGGGAGTGGGATTGAGCGTTGGGGTTGGGATTGGGCGATGGTGGAGCGGACGGTTTGTAGGCGAAAGAGTGGGAGGAGGGCCAGAGCTGGGGGACTTCTTGGTTGAGGATCAGGAGGAGTCGGGTGGCGATGCTGTAGGGGACGGAGCGGACGACGCGGAAACCGCTGGTGAAGGGGCTGACGGTGTAGGTGGTGTCGACGGTGAAGGGGCCCTTGAAGATGTCGAAGCGGAGGGCGCCGGTGTTGGTGAGGACGATGCGGGGTTTGTGGCTTCTGGCCGGGTCGGGGTCGCGGATCATGTCTGGGAGGACTTCGTCTTGCAGCCAGCTGAAGATGCTGTGGGGGCTTGGGAAGGGGGCGCGGTTCGTCCAGTAGGTTTGCGGTGCGCAGCCGTATGTTTTGTCGAGGTTTAGGGTCTTGCGGGCGGATGCGATCGTGGCGGATACGTTGCGGCCGTGCGCGGTGGGGAAGGTGGAGTCGTTGAGTCCGGTGTGGTGGTGGAAGGAGAAGAGGTTGTTGTCGATGTAGCGGCGGGCGAAGGTTGGGGATGCTGTTACTGCATTGTGTGGTTCAGCGGCTTTGGTGTTTCCTCCTGTGGATAGCCCAGAAATGGACTGGAAGCCAATGGTTTCCATATACCGTCCACTTTCCAGGGCGTAGGCTTTGCTGTCATATTTGACGTAGTCGCGTATGTGGGTGTGACCGCCGAAGAACTGTATGGGAACGTCCCACTGCTGCGTTCGGATCGTCCTGAAGATGGTGGCATATTCTGGGGAGCGGAGTGGGACATGCCCAATGATGAGGAAGAGGTCGACTTCTCTGTCGCGCATAGCCTCTTGGAACCATTGCTCTTTGACCGTCTCTTCCACATTTTGAATGACAGTATTACCAGAGTTGCCTGTAAAGTCGTAAAGGAAGCCAAATGCCAAAATGCGAATACCCTGATTCTTGGTTGTAAACTTTTTGTACCTCTGGGCTAGAGGTTTCTGTTCGCCGGTCTCGGGATCAAGAATGTCGAGGTTTGAGGCGAGATAATTGCCCAGGAACTTGGGCACAGTGATCATATATTCATTCTCGGCGGAGTGGTTCTTGTAAAGCTCGTGGTTGCCGGAGCATATGACATCTATATCCTGCTCTGCAAAGATATCCAGAGTGTATTTGCCCTTGGGCTTCGACGCATCATAGAGTCCATTCCCTTCTATTTTATCTCCAGTATCAATGAGTAGCAAGTCGACCCCCTCATCGTCAGCCCTCTCATGTAATCGCTGCGCGAAGGAGATGTAGTCGCCCCAGTCTGCGCTGAAAGACGGTCTGTTGGTGATTAGTGAAAGCCTAGCTGCGAAAAAGGTGGCATTGACTCCTGAAGATGCCCAGCATGCCAGCCATGAGTATCTGTAGTGTGAAGGAAATTGAGCTGACCCCAGGGCAGTCCTCTGAGTGGGGCGGAGACTGGTGGAGCTGCCGAAGGTTGCGCAGCAAGGACTCCGGTACACCAGACTACAGCTAAAGCTGCTCCGGATAATCTAGTAATCATGGCAAGTGACTGTACATGGCTCCTGCAAGACGATGCATTGCGGGAGTTAGAATAGGAGGGACTTTAGGCTGCCATTGAAGCGAAATCGGCCCATGACATCGCAAAACAGTTGGCGTTGTCCAAGCGACTAGCAATCCTTCAATTGCTCCTGCTCTGACGACACTGTACGTTACATGTCGGCGTCGCTGCTGCGAAAAGCTGAGAGATGCCTTCACAACCAGCAGATCTATAAGTCATTGAACGCCTTCGTGACTGCGCCTAGTGACGAGGGTTTGCTTCAGCAAAACCTCCAGGACGCACAAAGGAGACGAAATGGGGGTGAGACTCATGCAATATCACTATACGATCGCTTGTTACTGAACCGTTTTTCAGGACACGTGAAGTCTCCTATTGATGGCGAGTTGATCGCCATCAAGGACAACATCTGTACGGTGCAAGATCCAACAACATGCGCATCAGCAATTCTCCAAGGCTTTCGGAGCCCGTACCCAGCGACCGTCGTGGAGAAGCTGGAGGCCGCCGGAGCGTTGATTATAGGGAAGACCAATCTAGATGAATTTGGCATGGGGTGCGTGATACGTCCACCAGCATAAAGCTGTCGAGTTCAGCTAATCGCTTAGAAAGCACCTACTCCACCAACTCGATTCATGGCCCCGTCAAGAACATCTACACCCAAGATAACGAGGATCTAGTACCTGGGGGAAGCTCTGGAGGTAGTGCCGTGGCCGTGACCTCGGGTCAATGCGATGCGTACGTTTTGACATTGTGCTACGATGACAACGCTGATTAGTATCAGGGCACTGGGTACAGATACCGGAGGATCCGTACGCTTTCCGGCTGCTTATAGCGGTATCGTGGGCTTCAAGCCTTCTTATGGTATGGTATCACGCTGGGGAGTCGTAGCCTATGCGAACTCTATGGATACTGTAGGCGTGCTGGCAAGAAGCACCTCAATGGCGAGGAAAGTCTATGGTAGAAACCGCTGCTTCGTTTCATGGAACGGCCCTGATCACGTTCACAGGCGTCATAGGCGGCCCTGACTCTAGAGATCCAACCTCAATCTCCGCGAGGACTCGTTCTACGATCGCGCAGCAAGTCGGAGAGCGCAACGCAAGATTAGGCTGGGATGATTCCCCTTCGTTACGTATCGGAGTACCTATCGAATACAATACTGAAGAAATGCAACCCGTCGTTAGGAAAGCATGGTTGGATACGCTACAAGGTCTGAAGAATCTAGGGCATTCCATTCACATGCTGTCTCTGCCAGCTACCAAAATCGCTCTGCCAGCATATTATGTCCTTGCACCCGCAGAGGCTTCCTCGAATCTTGCCAAGTATGATGGCGTTCGCTACGGCAAGAAGTCGGCCGCTCGAGAGGGCGATGGGAACGTTCTGTACGCATCTACACGGGGCGCTGGCCTTGGGGAAGAGGTGAAGAGAAGGATCCTTCTCGGATCCTTCAGTTTGAGCGCATCGGCCATCGACAATTACTTCATTCAAGCTCAAAAAGTACGCAGGCTGGTCCAGCAAGATTTCAACAGCGTGTTCGCCCTGCAACACCCTCTGCTGAAGGGCCAGAATGAACCAGCCGAGCGTACGAAAGTAGACGTCATCCTCACTCCGACGGCGCAATCGTTACCCCCAAAGCTTTCTTCGCTGGAAGATCGAGGTCCGACGGACGCTTACGCTGCTGACGTGCTAACGGTCCCTGCTAGTCTAGCAGGCTTACCTGCGATCAATGTGCCTGTCCGTATTCCCGTGTCTGACAGAAACGGAGCGAAAGAGCCAAACTCGGTCGGCATGCAGGTGCTTGCCCAGTATGGGGATGACGATCTAGTCTTCGACACTTCTCGAATTATAGAGTCATTGAGTGAAGGATAGAAATATCGTCTACAGCGACATTCTTCCATTATGGGAGATACCCATGGCTGGGTCGATAATAATACGTCTGTGGTGCAGGTTGCAGGGAGGATATCGGAAAGGGTGGAGCGTGTCTGAAGGATTCCAGTACGCCTCAACACAGTCGTACAGTGTAAGCTAAACAATACGAACAATGACAGGCAATGCTCCATAAAGTCGGCACAAGCTGAAGCGAAGCGGAGATACTGTCATTGTGTGACTGACCATTTTGGCTAGGGTCAGCATTAGCATGCGACGACAACATACCCCTTATTGACCCAACCCATTCGCGCCTTTTTACCTCCAAAATACATATCTATCAGAAATCCTTACCCCTACCCCTTCCCTTGACCAAAACAAAGCCCCCATACCCGCGAACCCACATACCTATCCCGCCCTCCACCATCGAGCAAAGCCCCCTTACCCCGCCGACCATCCATTCCACCAAACCAGCATATCCCCATTCCATCCCAATCTCCCTGTAGATCTTCGACCCACGCAAACCCCGTCCCATTCCATCCATCTCCCATCTATCTCATCCCACATACACCCATCCAATCCAATCGGACCCCTTCTCATGTCCCACCTATCTCCATCTCCCATCTCCATACCCACACCCACTTCCGCTGACACCCACTTCCGCTGACACCCACACCCACACCCATCCACCACCCATCCAACCCAGCCATTCCCATCCCAATCCCTCCCATCCCCCTCATCCAACTCTCACCCCATCCGTCCCCCCCACTCAAAAACCCTGTACCCACGATCTAAAACCCCAAAACCCCAAAACCCTCAAACCAGAATCCGAAAACCAAAACCTTCGTCCTTCCTACCGGATATCTTAGAGTGCATTCATGACTTTAGATTTCGAGGAAGGAAAGGGGTTTTGTATATACAGGGGTAGGGTGCGGGAAGTCGAGTGGGCTAGGGTAAGGCTAAGGATGGGATAGGATGGGAATGGGAATGGGAATGGGAATGGGGTTGTTGAAATTAAGGGGAAAGAGAGAAGGGGGAGGCGTTGTTGAAGTTAAGGGGAAAGAGAGAAGGGGGAGGGGGAGGGGATGGGTATGGATATGGGTAGGATATGGGAAATGGTATGGGTTTGTAACTAACGAGAATCTAGACTATAGAACACCCGGGACATCGATCCCCATTACATCACGTTGTACAATATATCTCAGGTGAGTGAGAAAGCGGGTAGAGGTTCACAATTGCCATATCACACTAGTTCTAGACCCAGCTCGAAATGAAGCCGGAAGGTTAACATGCTGCTGGCTCAACGGGGCCGTCTGGGTTGGGCTCAAGCCTTTGTAGTTCCGATTCAGAGTTTGAAGGAAGGATTAATGAAGAGCGATGGAAGGGTTAAGGAAACGCTTTTCCTATTGTACCTATCTCTACACCTTAGGGGCGCTTTCGGGTGGTGGAGATGATAGAACTCTGCGCTCTATTGGAACCATAGATATCGTCACGAGGTGGAAGCCCCCACAATTGATCAGGTCAAGAGGGGAATGGCTGTAGACACCCAGATTGTTGATCGGTAGGAGCGGAAATGCAGGCCAATGCAAACCGAACTGGAAGTCCGGGTATCGTGTATAGTCGAGCGGGAAGAACTTGCTTGCTCGCAGGATTTAGGATTGTCTTGTGTGCTGATGAAGCCAAGATCGATCAAGACTTGAGGCCGGAATGCTTTTGCATAGGGTGATGATAGGTTTGGGTGTAGGAAAGGGAAAGGGAAGGGGCGCGATGGTGATCAAGGTGAGACAAATGCGCGCGGAATGGTCGGCTTGGGATCTTAGAAACGAAAGACCGGGAAAAGAGAGCAGCTTCCATGATGTCCATTGTCGAGAGAAACAAGGGCTATCCTGTATTCTCTTATCGTGACAGAACGAGACACATGCTCATCGGCCAAAGCCTTCCAACTAGATAGACTGTCATGTTTGCTGATAATGATGTTCCACGTTTGCTCTCTCTCTGGATGGTTTCAGCAGCAAACAATTCCATATAAGTGTATCCAAAATAGCAACTCAAACTTTTGTTTGACGGAATATTCGATTGTACAGTGACTCGTGAAACATATTCACCCGTATTTGGATTTGGGCCATGGCATGCTTCTCATATAGCGTACGAATCATGGCAGTCCCGTGGCTTCATGGCCATTCGAACATCTCCATTCCGTTAAGACATGGCCATGAGCGACAAGATCTCGGATTCGGAAATAGCTCCTCCATGGCCGCCAACCACCCATGAATTCCTCGCCATCAAGGTTGCATGTCGGCAACTGGGCGTACGAGCTGCAGTGGACGAGCTTGAGCTTCAACGCGTTTTAGACGACATCATGGAGGCACCGCCTATTCCAGCGCCAGCAGCACAGAACAATCGCTATGTCGCTTTTGCAGATTACATCGTGGACCGTCACTATTGGATGGATCCTTTCCTGGACCTTTGGGTATGTCCTAAGCAATGTCAGGCGTTCTTGCGAAGGAAATTGACGAGAGGTACAGCTGGTCGACTATTGGTGGGCGTGGGGATTGTTGGATAGGAATCTGGCGGCCCCGAATGCCTACGTGCAGCCGGATCCCGCATCAGTCGTTTGGCGGACGAGGGCTAGAAATAATCGTTCAGGCTTGGAGATATGGATGTGATCGATTCGATGACATTGGTGAGTGGTATTCTTGGTGGGATAGGGTTTTAGAGGTGAACGAGTTGCCTGACTCTGGTCAAACTGACATTATAGAATTGGGGGCAATTAGCACCCATACCGGTTGACTGACATTTCAATCGCAGAATTCGGGCCAACTCCACTCCTCATCTCCTCCCAGCACAATCTGCGCCACACCCTGTCGGCCGCCTTGGGTCGTAATCGCACCACTCCTCCTCACTCTCACTTTCGACTTCTCTCACCTTCCACCCCTCAACCTTAGGTTCAGCCCTCACCTCTTTCTTTTCCTCTGTTTCGTCCTCGTCGTCGACGCTCCCAAAAGCATTCTTAAATCCGCCTTTCTTGAAGCCTGTTGACGGTTTGGTATCCGCCGAGGGCAGTGAAACGGGTTTGATGGTAATACCGCCAGATTTTTCGTCGGCGCGGCGTTCAGCCTTGCGGGCTTTCGCGGCAGCGAGAGGGTCGCGGGACATTTGTTTCATTTCTTTAAGGCGCTACAACCAATGAGTGAAAGGAATAGAAGAGAAAACAGGTGTATTTCAAAAGGGTTAACATTGAATATTGACGGTGAACGATGCAAAGTAGAGTAGACGCATAGATTAGGTGTGACCAGCACGCTCAAGACAACAGATGAGCTCCTTAAAGGAGTACTCAGCCAGTGCGTAAATCACATACAAAGCATCCAACAATCTTGAGCATTACCAGAAACGCCTCGCTCGAGAAATCCAAGTCACCTCAGCAGACAAAAGCAATCCCAGATTCCCACAAATACCCAATGAAAAGAACAGCACCTACCTTCTTATGCTGATGATCATAGCTTCCCTCATGCGCCTCAAACTCGTTGATCCGACTGTATCCTTTCTGGCACAAATCGCAACAGAACGATTTCCGGGCCTCACGGGCAGATTCGGTCTGCACATCAACATGACTGTTAGCATTTCCGAGCGCTGTCGTATCAGTATGGATATTGTTTGCTGTGTGAAAAAAGGCTGAAGGGGCGTGATGGCCATGAGGAAGAGCTCCGAATGATAACGGAAGGGGAATGACCGCGCGCAGGGCCAGATTTAAACCAACGATGAAGCAAAAGAATCCCAAAAGTCATGTTGTAGGGGTTTGCGATTGAAGTGATTGCGGAGATTGAGTTGGACGAGAGACGAGACGTACCTTGGGAGCTGGATTTGTCGCCCATGGCTAAAGGCTTAAGCATATAGGGAATGTCATTTTGGGGAGGACACTTACAGGCGCCATATCTTAGAGTTGTTCGGGATTGATTGAGCGTTGGAGGGGTGAGCCGTTGGCAGCTGGTTGTATGTTGTACTGAAGAACTATGCGAATAAAATACCGAGCCAGCCGCTAGAGATTAAGGAGTTGGAAAGACACTCCCCTATAAGATACATGCTATAAACTCTCATCTACGTTCCGGGGAAACAGATCCGTTCCTTTGTAACTTGCAATTGATCTCGTAAGTCATCATTTGGTATATGCCACGACTGCTAATCTACCTGTAGGTACTGAGAGTGACAAGTCTCATGGTCTTTGTCCAGACTTGAAGTACCATTTGCACCAGCCGCCCTTCCATCATAGTATCCAAATAGGTACATTGTATTTTCCTACCATGCAACTGTTCATTACGCATAGCAGTCCGGACCATGGCGCCGTCTAGAGAGTAAGACATTATCCACCGTCGACAAGCGTCCACACAGGTTGCTCGACGGGCTCAGTGCAGGCCCTGCCCTATGTTGTACGGTTGCGATGCAGAGACATTCCATCATCGTTTCTTGGTCTCCGTCGCCCAACCCTCAATGCCCTCGCCTTTGCTGAGACAGGGGATATTGAGCGTGACTCCTTCCATTCCCTCCGTATCTGACATAAAAGGACTGTTGCTCATCCCTCCAGCGTTCGCCCTATCCTTTGGTTCCAATGCCAACATTGGTAGCAAGAAATTGGCAATACTGTCTGCGTAAGGCTTGTCGAAATGATACTTCTCCTTCAGCACCTCGGGTAACGCCCAGTACCTCAGGCGGCTTATGTTCCGCAGCTCTCCTTTGCGGGTGAAGATTTCTTGCGACCATTTGCCGGACACGAAGAGGGATCGGGGAAACGGGCCAAGGAGTTCGATGATCTGGGCAATGTGGTCATCGTCCTTGCCATACTTGGTACCAGACTGAGGGTCAAATAGGTAGTCGCCCGTGATTAGTTCAAAAACCTATAGCGGTCAGCCAACTGTAGACCGTTGCTGTAGAAATCCGTCATACCATAGCAGCCATGCTCCAGACATCAGTACTTGCGCCCCATTTGGCGCCAAGGATGACTTCGGGAGAGCGGTACTGGCGAGTCTGGATGTCGTTTGTAAAGTGATGGCCGACCCAGCATGCATTACCGAGATCGGCAATCTTGACTGATATTGAGTCCATAGCTGTAGCTATATCTTCTTGGCTTTGTTCTTTCGGAGGAGTGGTTTTGTTTAGGGAAATACCGGAAATGGTTTGGGATAGATTATCCCTGTAGACGTCCGGGGGTTAGCCTAAGCCTGGAATCATTATTTTCAGATACGGGGCTTACGCAGTCTTTTCCGGGTGTTTTGCGTCGTCCGTGCTGCCAGGACTCGGATCTTTGAGACCGAGCATCTCTCTCATGGACTTGGGTGGCGTTGTGGAAACTATCGCACCACTCATCTTAACGCTGTCTTTAGGAGTGGCTGGACCACGGACGGGAGAACTACCTGGACTCTCCGTCATCATCTGATTCAAGCTGCTGTGCGATCCGGCCATGCTAGACGAAAAGCGCATATTATCAAGATTACTGAAGCTTGCGTTGAGTGGACTGGGGAGAGGTTGACTGCCGGTGATAAGGGTCCTCCGTCGCCGGCGCCCATTGCGGTTGTCTTCCTTGTCGTCCATTAGTGTTTCGTCTTTCACGAATGTCTTGACGATCTGCTCCACATCCCCAATCTCGATCAAGACATTCTCGGGTTTCAGATCCGTGTGAATGATGCCGCATTCTCGATGTAGATAGTCTAGACCTAGCAGGACCTGTTTCGTGATCTGCTTAACGAGTGTCATCGGTATGCCCCGATGGTTCCACCGCTTTATCAGGCCAAGTAAATTCTCTCCCAGAACCTCGAACACCATACATACGTGAGTACCGTTGGGTCCTTTGTGCTCGAAAGAGTCCAGAAGACTGACGACATGCTTCTTCCCAGGATGGTTGGGATTAGCCTGCACAATCTTGTTGAGTAGCTTGATCTCGTCGACAGCAGTTTCGGTGTAGTGAGCGGCAGACCGCACGACCTTCAATGCGACGTGTCTGCCAGTTTCGGTATCTCGAGATAACCAGACCGTCGAGAAGTGACCCCATCCGAGCTTTCGCGTAACGATGTATTTCCCATCCTTGAAACTCTCGCCTACGCTCACCGGATGATAACCGCCTTTGCAGTAATCTTCTGAATCCTCTTCTTCAGCTGTAGCTTCAGCGCCTTCATCGCGGGACGAGGACGAAGATGATGAGCGGCTTGGCGGGGGTTTCTGGTGGGACAGCGGAGAGCTCGCGCTTTGAGCACTGCCAGCGGCAGGTTAATTACGTGCCCTCCCTGAAATGCGAAATCACGCACGAAAACACTGACCTGGCACTGTTCATGGTGTGCGCACTTTTAGGGCTCGAGTCTGCAGCTTCTTGATCCTCGGTTGTGATGATGGGCTTCAGTTCCCCACCCTTCCTCCTCTTCTTATTTCCGTTACCATTTGCAGCATTGTTTGCGGCAGAAGCTACTTGCTTGGCTTTGCTAATGGCGGCTTTCTTGATGTCGCTGCCATTCATCATATGGTGGGGAAAGAGTTCTGAAGAAGATGGCCGGAAGCTCGAAATCGGATGAGTTAGCGGCGCGAAACAGGTTCGATGTCTGTCTCAGTCGTAACATATCAGCATTGGCTTTAGATAATTGGCAAATGTTTATGTCCTTACATCAGTTCAAATAGAGATAATTGAAGTATCGCGAAATCATACAGGACAGTGTAATGGTCTAGAATGTGACGATCAAGCGCTGGCTGCGGCAATCCCGGATTGGTGATTGGTTCCGACAACGCCTCCTCAATGGTGATACAATGTAACGAGTGACGTCTGAAGCTTGGTAAAGCTCATCGCTCTCGGTCAAGCTTAGCTGTGAAATGTTCAGCACATCTGAGACAGTGAAGCTACAGCGTCAAGACAAGCATTGTTGGACTCCCGCAGCCGTTTCAATACACACTAGAATACTTCTAGCGCTGTTTTCTAAGGGATCAACCAAAGTTCTTGACCTGCAGATGACTACTGAAACTCCTCATAATTCCCATTGTCTACTCCCAAAATATTGCAGGTCACTGAGTACGACAACAATCCTCCCGGCCGGGTATCCAGCACAATTCTGATTCGATGTCCAACACCCAAATCATTAATCCATCATCCATCGCACTTCCTTTGCTCTCAACCACCTTTCAGTCACTTGGCAGCCCTTCGAATCAAGGGACCTCAGCCCTGTAACTACGATTTCCTTCTCCATACTCCCATAGAAAATTCTGCCACAATTCTATTGTCCTCAAAACTTCCTCGGACATATGGAGCCCCGGCCTTGACGGTGTCGAATTGCCCTCAGCGCCGGTAGCGAGCTTCGTGGGCTTTTCATTGTGCATCGAGGTGACCTTAAACTTCTCAACGTTTCCACTCGCACTGCGTGGAATGTTATTGACAAAGTGCGCACCAACATTGAGCCAACTCTTATCTCGCAAGCCGCTTTAACACCAACTTTCCTTCTGCATGGCGTACGAGCCGGCCTTATCCCATGTCCTGGCAACTCTGGCATCCGTCTCGGCTGTACCTCGGCAGAAACCCCTAAAACGGATGCCGTGCCAGGACATGGGATAGTAGGAAGGTTGGCTTTACGCTTGAGCGGAACGTGAGTGTGGTGCGCCTAGCCAGTCTCTTCAGGAAATTGGCTTACCCACGACGGCCGTGTTGGTGACCGATGAGTAGGTAAGTGACATGGCACCAGGCTCGGTGGGGGCGACTTGCCAGCCATGTACCTCATCAATTCTTGCGGCCAACCACATCTGTGTAGAGGACAAGCTCGGATCAAGAGCTCAAGTAAGTGAGAAAAGGACAACAAGCCACATGTGGCTTACCTTTGCGCAGCCAATAACAAATTTCCTGCACGGAAGCTGCTATTCATCATCCGGCCGTTCTTATCAATGGAGGTCGCAGTAGCGGTGACATTGTCAGAATGACCGATCGTTATGCAAGGACATTTGATACACCGGTCCGTAGGAAGCTCGTCCGCATCGATCGGATTACCGTCGAGACCCGTGAGCCTGTAGCGAGTATCATGCGCGGATGGAGGAATGGTAGATACTAAGTACAAAACATTGCTTATTTCATGCCTGGCAATTCCCTTTGATACCGCCAGAATCGTTTCCTTCGAGCCGGAGTCTTCCACTAGGAGAGCCCGTCTCCAATTTGTCCCAGCGTTGAGTGACCATTGCACTAGATGACAGCATTGCCTGAAAGTCAGCATGAGCAGAAGCACGACAATATAAGCTTTCACACTAGACGCAGCTCAATAATTGCAGACCTCTTTTCTGATGCCCAGATACATGAAAATAGCGCTCAAAATTGCAAGCACCATTAGCGTCTCCAGAACCTAATCGTCTCTCAGGTAAATAGATTGAAATGTAGATCTACGCATGAGGTAGATGCATCGTTACTCTCGTACTGCGTAGCTTATGATGATTGTAATGTAGGATTTTCAAATGCGCGAAGTCTAATCAGACATTTGACTTTTAAGGATAATGCCAATTCGGAAATTTCATCTGTAGTGCCTTCGTCGCAGGATCTGCTGTGGCTTTCGAATGCATCTATCCTGGGTTACCGTCGATGCCGTTGAAAAGCCCTTATTAGCACCCAAAAGAAGCCAGCGTGGTAGTTCTCATCTCCTTGGCCGAATCCCTGGATCCGAGCTGATGGCTTTCGCCAGATGTAACAGCATCTCCCGAGATCGGTAGAACTGCTTATTGTGTGATGCGAAATCACGATCGTGAAGACAAACATCCAGGATGGGGTATGGCTTCACCGTTGCTCGAACGGTAGCAATCTTTTGCGATCCACAGCGCATGAAATCTGCGAGTGAGGTACGTACCTCCTTCAAAATTAAATGAGTGGACGCAAACGTAGACAACTTATTTTCCGAAACGGTGGAAAGCCAAATTCATGTTTAGCTTTCCATGTATAATGACCATGCTTGCAGCACCGGTCAATACGGAATCAGGGTGTGTTGATGTTCAAGGGAAGTATCAGTATCGTAGGACATGGATGAGGAGACAGACCGATGAAGTAGAGAACCCTCGGAAAGAAGCCGCTACTGAATGATAAAGAATCTACGCAGGATATTGTGCAGATACCTTGACCAAATATGGTTACTATAGGCCCAGGACGTGGGCACGTGAAAGGAAGGATACGCCCATCGAAGCCATAAGGCTATGATGATACAAGAGACACGAGGGAGAGATACCGCAAGAAGGCAAGAAGGGAAAGAAGTAGCTACCAGCTAGCCTTCTATACATAGGCAGTATAGTGCAGAAGGTGTCTCTCTCCGTAAAATGCCACGTTTTTGCACATATTTCGCCACCGTACCTGCGTTCATCATGCGCGCCGTGGGCTGTGGGAAACGTAGGAAGAGGGAGCTCTGAGACATTGGCCAGACCAAGAGCTTATTTCTTCTCCTTCATACCTGACTCCTCAGAAAGTGCTTTTGGGGCGGCGGTACGCGTACACCTTCACCAAGTCCGCGTACACCTCCCCCCATTTGGCTTAGTAGTCTGCTAGTAGGAGCGCTCCGAGTATTCGCGGATCAATATACTTCTAATCAGGTTCGGTTTCTATTGGCGCTGGTTCAATGGTGTGATGGTGGAGGTTGTGTCTTTTTCTCCGAATAGATAACTTTACGAACTGATAATAACCCGACGATTATCCGAGTGGTACGGCGGATAATCATCGGCTTCTTAGCGCTCCGCAATGCCGCTGCACGGCAACGACGACTCAGCATCCTTTATCATAATACAGATCACGCTCAAAGCATGCGCATTTCCATGAGGAGTCTAAGAGTGCATGGGCAATAGAATGGGGGGAGGTGTACGGGCACCGGATTACACTCCGTGACCGAGTAATAGTAATAGTACTTAAACCCTACCAGCGTTCGAATATCAACCGCTCCTAAACCATGGACAGTGATCAGACCCATCACAAGAAATCATCTACCAAGCGAATAACACGTAACTTACTAATCAACAACGCACACGTCAAACCCTGCCAAGGCCACTACCAACACATGCCAAGACATGTCCAAACCCCCCAATCAAGATCGTACCTCGCCACTCGCCATCTAGCTCATAAAGACACATCGGGATGAAACTAACAACCCCATTCCCACCAAGATCCCTCACTACCTCACACCACTAATAAGCTGACCGCAGAATCTCACCGCAGGATCCCACCGCAGGATTCCTCCAGAAAACCTAGATCTAATTCCAGATCCAGATCCAGATCCAAAATCCCTCAAAAGAAGCAATGTAAAATCCTATAGGATTCAGAAACTATTATTCATCCTCAGCCGCAGCTGTATTCGAACCTAAACTATACGGTGAGCATTTCAGCTAGATCCCTCCACCGACTACTTTACGTTTATTCAGCTCTGTAGCGGAGATAGTAAGGTGGGACGGAAGTGCACGGAAGACGGCCTGGTTTCGCTTTTCGCCAATCGGCTACTTACAATGGAACATAGGACTAGGACTACGTTGGTCACCGGATAATATTAAAGTCTCATACACCGTATTTTAGGCTATGCACTATTTAAGGTATGAAGGATGAATCTTGTTGACCATGCACCATCATCCTTCAAAGCGGACAAGTCGCTGCGGCTCGAGGGTTATGCATAGCACACGTCAACCGAAGGAACATGGAGTGAGTTGGCAAGGTAATCTCGCTAGCCTATCATTATCATAATCATAGTCTCATATATATCATCTGCTTCATTGTCGTATGTTTGTATCTGCTTCCTCCTTCGATCGTGCATACAATAGCAAGTAAAACATGTGGTGTGTGGTGCATGAGTATACTTTTGAAATGATAGGCACGCATGCTCGCTTCAGTTCCTGAATGGGCCTCCAATAATTTCCCGCAATACCAGATAAAGCTGTTAATTCCTTCCTCAAACGCCACATCAGTCGGGAAAATGCGTGACAAGCAACACCCCTCGAAGACTCTTCCCGTACCAAAAGTGAGCAACTCACGAGTCCCAGATTGGGCCGTAAGCCGGTACACCTCTGCTTTCCATTCCGTAGACGACCTTGCCTGTCAGGTGGGGATTGGAAATAACGAACACGGCTTCCGCTTTTGCTTCCATGAATAGATGATAAGTCAAAGCCACAATGTCCGGTCGTCCAGAGGCCCTTGTGTTGATGATCATAGCGTCTGGATCCGCGACTGCGACAGCTTGCATGATCTTCTCTCCATACGTTTCAAGCGGGTTGGGCGTTGACCATAGAAGCCGGCAGGGCATGGGATGGGATATGAGCAAGGAGAGAACGGGGCCTATGCCTGAGCCCGTCGTGACGATGACCAGCTTCTTGAATATCGATCCCATGCGCAAAACCCCCGTGATGGGAATACCGCGGGTCCAATACGAGTTCTTCGGCTCCATGATTTGCTTCTTGGTCCAGTCTCCATTGTCAGACACGATTAAGGAGAATGAAGAACCATCAGCTTCCGGAATCGATGCAAATGCGTGCCACTCTTTCAGTGGATTATCAGTTATACGGATGCCTAACACTGGGCCAAAGTGCTTGTATTTGAAGTGGATTCGAACGGCATGGTCTGAAAGGACCTCCGGATAGGCCGCTACCCTTCTGAGACGTAACCACGGTAAAATGATGCAGAATGTGATCACAAGCAAGAACCAGAATGCTGGAGTTTCAACCACGGCCATGCCGAGTGAACTAGACCCAGGCATCTGCGATTGAGCGTGCAACACAAGGAGGATTTCAACCCAGAACAGGGCGACGGCGGTCCACCCTGCAAAGCGGTGAATCGCTTCAAAAGTGTTGTGCGAGAAAAAGCGGAACTTCGGGATGGCGAACAAGGATATCGAGGAGAACAGCAGAAGCAAAATGTAGGTGATTGCAATCACTGCAGGCTGGTTGATAAGTCCATCGGCTTGCTGTTTGGTGACTAGTACTGTGTAAAGCAGAAACCACACCGTGGCGGCGGTTGCGCACCCGCTATGGACGCCACCAAAATGGTAGAGCTTCGCGACTGAGCGTCGTATCCGCAACGGCATCCACAAGGGTGTCCAGCAAAAGAAGGTATACAACCCGTTGATGACCGATTCCTGCCTAATCAAGACCGCACCCAGAATGTTGGCTGAGGCAGCGGTAGCTACGTTGCCGAGAGGTGGGCCAAACGGCTTCGAGTGTCTATGAAGTACCATCTCGATGACGAGTGCGATCATGTTACCAATGAACACGATGGTAAACAAGCGCTGGTACACCGCCAGGAGATTGTGTCGTAGTCGTCTCCATATCTTCCGCTCACGCTTCTGTGGCAAGCTTGACAACTTGTCCGGCGGCTTTGAAATCTTCCAACTCGAATTGTTGGAGGCAAACGTAGTGGGACGTGGGCTCACAATTGGTGCGACATCCGATTTTTCGTAGTTGTGTGCTCCGAGCCCTTGTTGAATCAGAATCGGTGCTACGATTCCTTTCTCGGAATCCTCGCTTGAGGTGGCAGAGGAGCTGCCCTTGTACAGTGAATTCAGTGATAGAGATCTCTCGGTTGGATAACCAAGGAATTCTGCTCGCTCCAGTGTCATATCCTCTGGCCGAAAAGGAACCCCTTCCACGGTATGGACAGAGGTTGTTGGCATTGCTTGAGTGCCAGGAGTCAGAGCTTCTTCTGTTGCTTTGGCATCGTGAAAGGCGAGCGACTTGAGGCGGCTATTTGATTCCTCCTGTGGCTTAGAGGGCTGTGCTTCCTCCAGCCCGTGGTCTCTCGCATCTTCGGCCATGCTTCTCTTATTTGCTACGCCCATCTTAGCTATTCTTGTAGATTGAAGAACTGCGGATGCTGTAAGTTTATTAGCATCTTATGTACTAGACATTAGTGTTACATCAAGGAAGTGTTGATAGACACTGGTGTTGCATCTTGAAAGTGCTGATTCACGGAATGGAGGATGGGAAGTGTATATGATAGGGTGATAGGATGAGCGGTGAGCGGTACCGTGGGGACTGCCGGTATCAAGACAATGTGTCAACACTCAACAGTGGGGTGTTCACGTTAGACTGCGGTCGTCCTCCTGGTGAACAACGATGACCCTTAGCAGGATGTTGATGATGCACAATGAAAGCTTCTTCCGGGAAATGAGGGAAAGGCGCAGGGAAACGGAGGTAGACGGTATTTGTATTCAGATGACATTGGAAGTGACGATGAGGTGAAATAGTACAACTACTGGAAGAGGCTGGAGGGCTTCAGTTCGTACTGAATATAGAAGGAGCTGGGTAGATGCACCAATTATAGGCGGCACCCATTGGGCCAAGCTTTTGTTGGGGTAGTGTCGAAGCAGTGAAGTACTCTTTGTACAGCCTGTAGGAAGCGTCCGAAAGCTCATACGAATAAGGGCGAAAATACCACAAAAGCTCAAATTTTTAACTCAATAAGAAATCAACAATTTATCACCAGACCTGCAAGATCCCACATACATCCCGACATTTCAAATCCCGTCGCAGTAGTAGCACAAGGCCAAGCACCCGGCATTCGTGCTCGCGGCAGCGACCTCCACCTTGTCACTTTGACCAGTCCTCGACATACCAAAGCTTGAGTCTGAACCTTCCAAATCCAGTTCAGTACAAGTTGCAACCAACCAGGGCATCTGCCTCAGACCGAAGGTTCTCATCGCCCTGCCAGCCGCCCTCTCGACTTTACTACCAGAGGCCAAGTTGTTCTGAATGTCGAACAAATGTCCACAGTCATATATTTCTCGACGAGGAATGTCGCCTCGCTTGGAGACTGCTGGTCACCACCCATGACTGGTGCCCTGAAAGAGTCTGGAGTACTTGGAGGGAGAACATCAACAATGTCGCCAGCATGCCCCAATGGAGGGATTTTACCTATAAGGAAGGACTCGGCAAGTAGTTTGCACCCGGTAGCCATCCTGCATGACAATCGTCGGAACGCTCTGTTCAGATCTCATGCACCGAACCTAAAACGCAACTTTGCATGTGCTCGCTGCAGCAAATCGTTGACTGAAACGACCTCACCCGAATCCCTTGTTTCCTAAAACGGCGCCATATTCCCAGGCTGATCCTTGTCCTCTGCATGAAGTTCCGGAGGATGGTTTCGCTTGGTGCCGAGCAGTAACCACGATTTCATTTATGCTCAACGGCTGAGGCTCAAGTGACACATGGCATATAACGGTTGTCAAACTATCCGCAATGATCCAAACCAGCATGGCAGCTATAACAGCAATCAGCATAAACACGTACCCTGTCACTAGGTGGTGTTGAGATCTACCCAGGGAACGACCATAGGAATGCTTGCTGGCTGAACAACAAGGCAAGGGGATGCTTCCTTTCGCGAAACCACCAACTTGCCGACCATCTGACTGCGAAGATCGCGTTGTTGCATTCTTTGTCAAGGTGTATTTGTCATGTGTATGATGTTATTCAATTACTTTTCTTCTGATTTTCCTTTTTTCCAACCCATTCTCTTCTGAACGCCCTGGAACGAAAAGACATTGCTGCGTTGATGTTACCACAGAGATGTCGTCCATATTCTGAACATAGACGCTCGCGGCTACCTACCAGAGCAAAAACAACCCCTTACTCAATATGTGTTGTACAGAAACCGATTTGGGTAGTTCTTCGCACAAGGTCGGACCTGTGGCTAAGTCTCGGATAGCTACAGCACTGGCCTTGATGTAATTATCTGGACGAATTTTATCGTTATCCGTCAAATATTCACCAAAGGTCCAAAGAATACTCACAGTAGGCAGCCACAACAGTGTGGGAAATTTGGGCGTGCAGTTCGGCTAAGCGAAACGGCGATAGCTGGCGAGAATCAAGAACTTTGCAAGATCTCCTTCCGTCGCCCTACATTAGGATCGAAAGATCGTTCATAGCCTCCAACGTCCACGTGTGATCTATCGTGATCAGGCTGGGCTCGGCCTCGATACGCTTCATCGAAGAAGGAGCGGCCGGCTGCATGGTAGTCGAGAATCCAAGATGAGGAGGCGGGAAGTTGAGGAACTCTCGCAAGCATGGAGCTAAATTCCTCTTATACAAGTGTCCGATCCCGATCCCAAGATCGTGGTCCAGTCCTGTAACATGTTGAGAGAGTGTCTATTGGATCTTATTAGCAACCTTTCACCTTGTATAATTGACGAGGATGGAGCGGACTACTAGCTAGAGAGAAACGCCAGTGTGGTTTATGGGAATAATTGCGTATACAATCTCCCGTGTGCCGGTTTCCTCCATCGAGGATTTTGATAGGCTTGAGCGTAGTCAACACTGAATCAGACTTTCTAGTGGCGAATGATTCGCTCTGTTCAAGAATGTTAGTGATGGGTGATGTTTAGTGCCAATAATACAAAAGAAGAGACTATCTGCCGGGACAAGACGGCTTCGGCGCAGCAGGAATGAAGGATTGATGATGTGGCGAACACTCCAATAATAAGGGATGAGTAGAGACATCTTCCTTGCTTTTTCAACTAATGTTTCCCCGAAAGTGCCGCACATTGCGTTTAGCGGAAGCCATCTCAATAGGCCTTTGGACGATAGCAGTCCCAACGCTTCCACACTCTGTGATTAGGTGTATTCAATCATGGCACGCTATTGAGGCCGTCTGTGCATCAATCAGGGCAACGTTTGGGTTGTAGTAGAGGTTCGGGACGTGCAGGCCCTTCACAATGCATTCAGACCTGACCATCGACTCGCATATGATCTCTAAGCGTCGCTGGTGAATAAGGAGCAAACGTCGATTGCGATGATAGGTAAAATAAAAAAAATCTTATCAAAGCGAAGCTACATTTGCTCAATTGGCGTTGCAAGAGACACAGTAGTTCTATGGTTTGCATTGTAGGATCGCTCCAAACCCCCACATCTTGGGTATTGTGAAGATATAACGCCAGGGACTTCGATTGAATTGAAGCTGTCATGGTAGCTTGAACGGCGAAGAGCGGTCTCGGGCGGCTCCATCCGACTCCATCCGACTCCTGTATGAGGGGGAGGTGGAGAGAATGCTAAACAATGGAAACGATGTACGTCGAAGATTGCGGTTGGTGGCACCCTACACACAACTTGGCCGCTCTTAGCATTAAGTTGAGTGCATTGTGAGCCAGACTGAAAGAAAGAGCCACAGGATTTAGATATTGATGACGACGTACCGAAGTCATCAAGTAGTGCGAGCTTCTTTAGATCTCCACCACAGTATTCAGCAGGTTGGACGTCTTGTTTTGGCGTAGGCTGGCCGAGACAAAACGTATCCTTCCGTACCCAAGGAAACATATCTCACAAAGTCATCTTCTATGGTGGGCTTAGATTTGTCGCCTTGTATGGTAGCATTGGCGAACAGAATGCAAACAGAATGCAAACAGTATGCTTACAATTATGTGTGATTGAGGTAGGATAAGCTCAGTATAATCAGATGAAAGGGACGGTGGGGACGTACTAGTGTCTAGCGTCTCGCTACGAAGACTAATGAGAAGTCAGTCTAAGCTGACGCCGGCTTAGGTCCTAGATAGGCTAGCTTAGTCATCTAGATGAGCACGATCCTTGGGGATGATGTAAGCATGGCGAAAGGGGACAAGCTCGTAAGTCGCGCGATTCAATTGTGGCAACAACGTTGTGGACCCTTGTGAGCTTGTGTTGGGGAAAAAGGGGAAAGGGGAAAGGGGTCTAGCGCGCTCTCTCTCTCGGCAAAGTATTACTCCCGAGCAAGCGACGCGACGCTGTTCGATAGGGGCTGGCATCTGATACTGTGTTGTACATACGCCAAACTCAGATTGCATGAACGGATCTTGTCAAGGGAGGAGCTCACGACGTCCAAGGGCTCCATAGCCTATGAGAAGAGCCCCTGCTGTCTCGCCAAGTATATGCCAAGCTATTCACTCCCGATGCCTTGATTGCACCCGATGATACATGCTTACGATAATGACCAAATGCATCGGCTCCGGTCTGATCGTCAATGAAGGACTTAATAGTAATATCACCAGCTTCAGTGCTGTTGATCCTTTTCCGAGCAGACGAGCAGTCCCTCATCCTTCTCGTGACTCGCTGGGTTCTGGTTTGATTCACCATCGATTGATGGCAGTGGGCCCCTTAGTGGGTCTGAAGAGATGGCACCTCCCCAAGCCCCGAAGAGAGATATCGTTTGGGCCGATGTACACATCCCCATCGTTTCTGGCTGCTTGCATTTTACTGACTCCTCTCCAGGGACTGCGTGGGATTGCCTCTGTCCTAGTTGTCACAGCCCATATCTGCCGATCACTAGTACCACACCTCCTCTCCCCTGCCATGTCCGACAAGCTCCCTCCTACCCTCTTTCAGTTACCATTCTTCCGTTGTCTGGTCATGGGCCGAGCCAGCGTGGCTGCCTTCGCTCTCCTTGCCGGCTACGTCAATTCCCTCAAACCGATCAAGCTCTCTCGCGCGGGGAGCGCCGATGCCGCATTGTCAAGCGTCGCCAAGAGCAGTTTTCGACGCACAGGGAGATTCGTAATACCGGCAATCATAGCCACAATATGCAGCTGGCTGGCCTGCCAATTCGGGGGTTATAAGGTGGCACACGTCGCAGACTCTGCCTGGATACGGGACACCAGTCCTACCCCTAGCGCGTCTTTTGCTGCTGCTTTCTATGACCTTTTCCAAAACCTAGGAACCACATGGCTGGATGGGTTCAATGCATACGACAGGATACAATGGACCCTTACATACCTCTTAAAAGGCTCCATGATGACCTATCTGACCCTTTTCGCCACGGTATATGTGAAGCCAGTGTGGAGGGTGTTCATATGTGTAGGGTTGTACTGGTTCGAATGGGAAGGAGGTGATGGTGAGAGGACATACCCCTTTTCCGTCCCGAGATGTTGCTAACGACATGATAGCCCTCGTCGGATTCAATGTCTATTGCGGGATGATTCTCGCAGAGCTCACTTTGGATTCCGATGTCCAAAATTTTGCCGCCCTTCATAATATTTTTCGGTCTGTGATCTCTGCATCCCTGATCTTCGTCGGCCTTTTCTTCATGTCGTATCCTGAAGAGAACCCATCGTGGGCGCGGTGGTCACAGGATCTCTTCCTGCTTGGCAACTACATCTTCCCGCTCAATTCTGAGTATGCACGGTATTATCCCGGCCTTGGTGTCAACGTCTTGACGCTCGGCGTGATGTTCAACGATACCGCGAAGAAATTTCTATCCACCCCTTTCTTTTGCTGGATGGGAAAGTTGAGCTTTCCAATATACTTACTTCATGCACCATTGATCCGGACTGTCTTGACCTGGGTGCTGTTTGGGGCGTCAATTCGACCGGACCAAGGAAATGACGAGAAGGGGAACCAGCTCCCGCAAGGCTGGCTACCGCTTGCGAATCGATGGGTGGTCGTGATGGCCCTGCCATTGTTCTATGTCTTCTTGTATCGAGTTGCCAATGTCTGGGCTCAATATGTAGACCCTTTCTGTGGGAAAGTGACTAATTGGTTTGAAGAGCTAGTATTTAGGGACGATGCAAAACGGTCATCGGAAAAGCCGATTCTACTGTCGTAGGAGTTTGGTCTTTGGGAAATGTGAAAAGCGTTGGATTGCCGCCATAGGTTGGATTTACGATCCCCCCTTACATGACCACTGCGTCACTAGTCGCATTTTGGCGAAAGCCTGTATATAGCTTTAAATGCATGTAGTGGAATGAAATATATAGACGTCTTCAAGCAATGCTTACCCTGCAACCGAGAGATTCTCGGCTTTATCAATTGTCGCTATGGGCTGATGAAAACTCGCAGTGAATGATGTCAAATTTCCGCACAAGTATTATCCAGGCTGCCTCAAAATGTGCAATGAAGGAACCCTGTGGTGTGGAAATGGATCCAACGGACAAAAGCTTTCCTAAAGCAATGAAAGAGTCGGAGCCCGCCACGCAGGACTCGCCCTTACTGGGGCTTCCACTGGAAGTGCTACAGACGATAACATGGTACATGGACGTCGGAACCTTCTTCGCGTCCCTTCTTACATGCAAACAAGTCTTCGAAGCCGCCAAATGTAGACCTAATCTTCTACGCCATCTATATAACCTGCCGGGACTGCGACTAGGCCTTGACGATGTTTCGATTTCAGATAAATTGCTTCAATTCCGAAGGCGAGCCGCTGCAAACGGCTGCGCCGCTGGTGTCCTTGCGGATGTTACGACTTTCTCGCAAACCTCTCGAACGAGCCTGAGCAATGCAGCCTTTTCCCCTAGGGGTTCATCTCAAGCAGGCCGTCCCAACTTTCTGGCAACAGCCCATGAGGGCGGGTTCGTTCACGTTTACGATCTAGGCGAACATCACGTCCGGCTGGAATCAGTGCTCCACATACCATCCGAAGACGGCAATACCCACACCATGGAGGTTTCCAGACTGGCCTTTGGTCCCGATAGCCACGATCTCGCTGTCCTCTATCGAGATATCCCTGAGAATAGGCCACCGGGTGGCTGTCTCTACAAGCTCGTAACTTTCCACTATGTGCACACCAGCGATCCTGGCTCCTCCTACGATTCTGATCTACTGGAGACCCGAGACATTACGAGGCCTGACATAGAGGTCCCTGTAGGTCTTGCTCTTGCATCTAATGGTCGTGCATGCATTGCTTGGAAAGTCCTGGGTAAGGAGAATAAGACTAAGGTCACACTGATTGGATGGGACGAGACATTGATGCGAGCTTGCGGCTATGGTCAGTATCTTTGTTTCGTTCGTTGATCGGTGTTTACGTGGACCATCCTACCGTATTTTGCCTTCCCCGCCGTCCAACAAACCGTGAAACGACCCTTGAAATGTGGCTTTGTACATGGCCGTTGCAGGCTCCATCTCTTTACTCCCCACTGTTCACAACGCAAGCGTACAGGCCAAAAGGAACGTGTCAAGCGATCCATTCGAAGCTTGGGATCTCAAGCCGCGGGTCTGCTGATGAGTCCGCTAATTGGGTATCTGCAGATGAGTATCCGGACATCCTAAAGATTCGGGATCCTTCCAACGTACCGCCTCAGATGTACATAGACCGCCAGATTTTCAGCATTCAATTTGTCGAAAATGACAAGAAATTGAATCTGTTCCAGCCCGGTTATCCTGTACACAGCTGGTATACAGCAACGTGTGATCCTGCAGACGAAGAATGCGGCCCACTCATCAGCAATACAGCCATTTTTGCGATGGATACCGACGAGGGCCTTCCAGTAGAGTATTTTGATGTGGGTATGCCCTTCCACGGTGCTCATACTAATAATGTCACCGTCAACGGGCAGAACGCTCCTTTATGTCAAACTTCCTACCTGGCCCTGGGTATCAACAGACAGATTGATCACTCTCATTATGCTTATATTGTGCGGGCTGAAAGCCAAATTCCCACGATCAGTTGTAAACACATGGTAGATCTCGACCAAGGTAGAAAACTCCGATCTTGGGAAGCTATTGCGCTACTTGCTGGCTGGACACAGGGTACTAGGTATGCGACCTTCTGAGCCGGTGTGATATCCAATAGCCCATTCGGGAATGGCAAAACACGGTCGAGGAGTGTTTCGATACCCATCTTGCGATCGAGTCGATCTCCACAGAAATGAGTGCTGACTCAATTCCTCATAGTTCACTTGGTACCGTGGTTGCCATTTCTCCCAAAGGAACGAGGCTGGCAGCTGCTACATGGTCGCGTGTATTGATCTGGTCTTTCAGCCCTAGGCTACTGTTTCAAGGGGAACTGCAACATTATTTCCCGATGCGTGACTTCAATCATCGAAAAGGCTTCGGACGGTTGAGGCCTACAATACTGTCCTCCGTGGGGGTAGTGTATGGCATGCAGTTTACAGACGAAACGCATCTCTACGCCACGACAGATCAAGGGTTGGTGAATTGGAATATTGGACACTTGAGTGACGGCAGATGGGACCATTTGAGCTTATGAACCGACGCATGGCACCGCTATCACACTACCAGGCACCGTCTAGGAAATTGGATATTCGATGCCTCTAGACGAGGGTGACGCATCAAAGCGAGGGAGACTGACTCGAAGAGGTTCGAAGGGGGGTATTGGATTGAATGAAATCACTATAACTACAGCATGAATCGAATCCTGTGTAGTGAATTGTCAAGTAAAAAGGGGTCTTTTCCGACCAAAGTATTCTAAGTACCTTATTTATAGATTACCGGGCCGGGAGGCTTTGATAAGAGAATAAGGCTGAGCAGGGAGAAATGACGTCGGAGGGGGCTTGGCAGCGGGCAGCAACCCTAATCGGACTCTTGGCATTGGACCCTGGACCCTTCGCTGCGCCTGCCACGCTTATCCATAATCTCTACCATACTACTCATCCTCTCATGTTCCTTTGTCACCAGATATCTGCCAGAATTAAAACAATTGCCTAAATAATAGAAGCCGTACAATGGCAGCTCTCTCCTCTACTGAATGATAGCCCTCAGACATCATCCCCTGTCATGAGTACCTTTTCAACCTCGCCAAGGCCTTTTCAGCATGACGAGCCCAGAGTCCAATCCCCCGGACAGCTTGAGGATCTGTCAAATTTGCAGAGAACCCAGATTTCACACATTGATGAGCGGCATCCTCGGAATTCGCTACCGCACAACAGGATCGACCCTGCGTTACATATATTTCAGCGCTCTGAGACTTTACCAGACTCAGTCAGTGCCGAGGGTCCCACTATGATTTCGCCGCACGACTTTGTCGAGCTCGTCAAGAACCACTTGCCACAGGATATCCTGCTACTTGATCTCAGAGGGCGCAACCAATACAGCCAATCGAGGATCTATGATGCACTCAACCTCTGTATATCCACCATGTTACTCAAGCGACCATCGTTCGACGTCCAGAAATTATTGGATACATATTCTTTACCAAAGGAAAGGGCAAAGTTCTCGGAATGGAACCATACGAGGTTCATTGTCGTATACGATGCTGCATCCATGCAACTCAAAGATGCTGCCGCATCAGTGAATACCTTAAAGAAATTTACGAAAGAAGGCTATGAGGGGGCTACTTTGATCATACGTGGTGGAATGAGCATGTTTGCCAAAAGGTTTCCCGAACAGGTTGACAACAGGCCCGAAAGCCAAATCCACGGCGCTAACGCTCAGAGACTCTCAATAGAACCAGCTGGGACTGCTCCTGTTGCTGGAGGGTGCGTGTTGCCTGCCACCCAGAGTGCTGCAAATCCATTCTTTGGAAACATTAGGCAGAACATGGACTTGATAGGTGGGGTAGGCAAAATGCCAGTCAGAATTCCCTCCGACTTGAATCAGGCAAGACTACCTCCATGGCTGAGGCAGATCGCAAGTGAAAATGACAGTGGAAAGACCATTGCCGACCGATTTCTCGGAATAGAAAAGGCTGAGCAGCAACGAATGCAGAAAGCTCTATCAAATCATGTAACCTACGGCACCCCGAATCAGCGCTCGCCGGAAGCTGTGCAGATTGCGGGTATTGAGAAGGGGACAAAGAACAGGTACAAGGACATGCTGCCGTACGATCATTCAAGAGTGAAGTTGCAGAACGTGCCGTTCGGCGGATGCGACTACGTAAATGCCAGTCACGTCAACGCTCAGTATAGCGACAGACACTACATCGCGTCCCAGGCGCCCGTGCCAGATACATTCGAAGACTTCTGGCGCGTGGTTTGGGAACAGCACGCTCGCGTGATAGTGATGCTGACTGCCGAGTCCGAAGGAGGCCAGCGGAAGAGCCACCCGTACTGGTTGACTGGTGACTACGGACCGTTCAAGTTAAAAGCCATTAAAGAAACGCGTAAGACGTTGGAAAGGATCTCGCCGCACCGTTCGTCCACTGCTCCCCAAAACCTCGATCCGAGGCAAAGACCGGGCATGAACCGCCGGCACACCAGCTCAACCGCTTACGCAAATCACGCCATGAACAAAACACATTCCCCATCAATCACCCCCCCTATCCCAGGCACCATCGCCCCCACATCACCCACAGACCCAAGCACCCACCACATCATCATACGGACCCTAGTCCTCTCACGCACAGACCGCCCCTTCGAACCGGTTCGCGAGCTCACACAACTCCAATACTCAAGCTGGCCCGACTTCGGCGCCCCCGCTCACCCAGCACACGTCCTCGCCCTCGTCGAACATTGCCGCGATGTAGTAGGGAGATATGACCACGCGGAGTACGACATCGACCAAGATACGGCCGCATACAGAGGGAAGCGGCCGATCGTCGTACACTGCAGTGCCGGCTGTGGCCGCACGGGGACTTTCTGCACCGTCGACAGCTGCATCGATATCCTCCAGAATACGGGACCGGCGCCCCGCGTGTGGCCGGAAGACAAAGACCTTATCGCTAGCACGGTGGCTGGTCTGCGCTCGCAGCGCATTAGTATGGTGCAGACACTGAGGCAGTTTGTGCTGTGTTATGAGGCTGTGCTCGAGTGGTTCAAGTATACGGATGTGCACCCGTCTCGGACCCCGCCTGCAGAAAGGGGCGAGCCGATGGTGACTTCGTGGTGAGACTTGGACCTACTACCTTGGTGAGAGAGGGTGGAGAGACTGGCTTTGCCTTTCTGTGCTCTTTACGTTCATTCGGGGGGTTGCCTCCCCGTGTTATGACTATGAGGTGTAAGATTAAAGGCAGCATTTGAAGCGTATAGACTTGTACATTAGCATGCCACAACCTATTTCACGAACAACGTTTCACGTCAGATGTACTTCGTTTCACAGGGTCTAGCCGCCTCCAGTGACGAAAGCTATGCCATGGCGTTCGAGGGCGGCAATGGTGATGCATGAATATAATGGTAGTGCAATAACTCCCGCTAATGAATGCCCCAGCGCCTCGCTCAATATGCATATCGCCATCTTGACCATGCCAACCATACTCCCGATCTTCCCTCAAAACGCTCTGCCCTGGCTCCTCCGCCCCACAGTCTTAAACGTGCTCTTGTGGCCCACAGCCAAAGTATCAAACCGATCCACACCCATCATCTCCACATCGGACGAATACCCCGCCAGATAAAACCCCACCACAATGACAAGATAGGTAAGCACCAATATACTGCCCTTGAAGTAATTGCTCTTCCCCTCGCCGTACACGTAGCTCAGCAGGAACACGCAGAGGATGACGGTCACCATGTCCCACTGCGGGAAAATGAGGCTGAAGGTGTGATCGAGCAGGGCCTCGGTACTGACGTATTGCCCGTGTATGGCGCTGAAAAGCACCAGTGCCGGGATCTGCAGGAGACAGACTTGCAGGGCGTAGGCGGAGCCGATCTCCATCGAGAGGGCGATGTTGCCGTTCATGGCGAAGGAAATGGCGTTGAGGAACTCGGTTGTGTTTGGGACCAGGGCGAAGAGAGTGATGCCCAGGAATTTCTCGTCAATGTCGACGCTTTCCAGGACCACGTCGACGGTGTTTACGAGGATCTCGGCGATTATGGCGTAGAGCACCGTTGCTCCCATGAGGATGACCGCACTCTTCAGCCTGCTCCAATTGGGAGCATCGTGGCCGCCACCCGCCGGACCTTCGATTGCTGCTGCTTCGTGATCGTCTAGAAATGCTGTAGGCGGGCCTGAGGCCCGTGGGGTCCGGCCCGCGACTGTATTTGCTGACGCCGAGGTTTTGCGCGGAGCTCTGACAGCGTCACGAGCTGCTACAGCCGCTGCAGTGGCCGCCATCTCGGCTACTTGTCTGACTAGGTTGTTGTTTTCCTCCTCCGACAATCCCGAAACTTGTATGCTTCTTTGACTTGCATTGTCCGGTATTGCGACGTTGTCGCCTTCGCTGCTCTTAGGAGGCACAAGGTGGGGCGGCGGAACAGGAGAGCCACTGGCTCCTGAAGTCTGACGCGATGTTTCAGCCCCTAGTATCCCAAGACCTTGTTGCTTGAGGGACTGGCTCAGGATGCGTTTATACAATTGGGTATCCCGTATGGCATTGCTAGCGTTGCGTTCTCCCGAAATCTTACTGCTACCACTGCCCGGCACTTTTGCCGGCAATTGCTGAGATCCATGCATCGAGGCGTGCATAGGCTGATGTGAAATGCTGCCGTTAGATTCATGAATTATCTGGGTCTTCTTTTCCTCCAACTCGATGTTCCAAATAGTTGCGGCATGTGTTCTGAGTGTGAACCACAGTCCAATAATATAGGATAAGAAAAGCAGAACGGCAGCGAACCAGCAATAGGGCCTGACAGCTCTAAGGAAAAACTGGTCGTTGATTGCAGGCACTTGAGAAAAGTAGCACCGTCGACAATCCTCATCAGGCCCATCTTCATGACCTCTCCCTATCACAATGCAGGAGTGACAGTTCAATTCGTGCTGTAATGATCGTTAGTGGATGATGGTGTAGATACGTAGAAGCCACTTACACTTCCGTAGATCTGATAGAATAGAGTCGGCCCAAAAGCAGCGATAGTAGCAAACAACAGCATAGTTGATGTCACCCCAGCAGACTTGACGTTGAATCTTTGCGTTTTTCGTTTGATGGCGCCAAAACACATAGACAGACCAGGCAAGAATAGTATACCAGCAAAGATACTACCAATTATACTGCCCTCAACCAGTTGGCCCTTCCCTTGATGAAGTGCCACACAATAAAGGAAGACCTCGACGATCGTGGAGAAGAAGGCGTTGATTGCGGCACCCACGCCCATGGATGACTGGGCAGAAATTGAAGCTACAGCTTGGCCAATGAAGTATGCCAGTGGTATTATTGAGAACAAAGCCAGTGCGAAGACGAAGCCTGGACTGACAATCCAGCTGTCGAGGCCCAAGGCCACATCGAGGACCCAATAATCGAATATCACAAATAGTACCACACCAATCAGGTTGATCAAGAAAATGTTAGTGCCGTCAATTGTATACTTCCAGTATTTCAATCCAACAGCGCGGTAAGTGCATAGGAGGACGGAAGACGATGAGGATCCGCCACGTGAGTAGGTAGAGTCTAGATTAAAGGACAGCGCGAGTGGATGTCGGCGTAGGTGATAGAAGAGGAGTAGCGTGGCTTTGCCCATCGGGATCCAGAAGACCATGAACCAACATATCCCGGACGCCAGGAGTAGTAAAGGCGCAAGTAGGAAATAGAAGAAGACAAAGAATATGACACGTCCGACGTTCCACTCCCCACGACCAAAAAGCCTAGATCGTCGATTCTTGGGTTCACTTTTCGACCTTTCAACCCTACCTGTGCGACCCAATAGACTGTCAGTCTCCCGTGTTGAGTCTATGCTCCTCCGTCGCCCTATCAGAGATCTTGAAGTCAGCGGTCCGAAGAAGAGGCGGCCGTCTTCTAGATCTCCATTCTGCCATTGTTCGTACTCGGTGATGCTGCGGCCTTCGCCTTCGTCTTCTTCCGCATAAGCCTCGTCTTGCTCAAGCTTGACGAACTGACCAAAGGGATAGAAAAGATACAGGGATAAGCCCAAGAATACTCTACCATAATCTGAAGCCGCTGGTGCAAACCCAAAGACGAAACAGGTAACCGCTCCCAGAGCTGCGGCCAGAGCGAGCCACCATCCGAAAAGAAGAGTCCAGAAGATGTTGAACATCCACAGCCATCTGTTGACCCTGCCTCCAGGTGATGAATGTATGTCCCCTTCTGCGCTCTTCTCTATAGATCTGTTCTTCTGGTATAAAGCAGGCTTCCATATACGTATGCCGAAGGGATGAGTTTCATTGATAGCATTCTGGCGGTCTTTGAGCGTGAAACTTTCAGCATCACTAAGATTATCATCGTTGTCCTCGTCATCATTTTCGCCATCGGCTCGTATCGTACCCTCTTCCCCAGAAGAATCCCGACCCTCGTCGGCCTGTTCACGATGTACGGTAGGGACTTGAGCTAGCTCGGCTGCTTCCTCATCTTCGCCCTGGGAATCTACTCGTGGTAGCGGTGTTGGCTGGGCAGTCGGCCTTCTCCGCAATGTTGATGATTGTCTGCGCAAAGAATGACCATGCCCAGAAGCCGATTTTGCTTGAGATGGGTGCCGATGTGCAACATAGTCAGATTCGTACTCATCTGGATCATCGTCTACGGAGAATTCTTGCCCTTTATAGGGGGCTTGGAATTTCGAAGACGCTCGGCGAGTCATCTTAGGCTTTGTCGTGGAAGAGACCGGCTCAGGAGAGAGAAGCTGCCGAGGATCATTTGACCCAGAGCTACGCGTAGCTTGACGACCATCATCTTGTGTTGGAGTCTGTTGCCCGTCCGAGGGCGCCTCACCTGCGGTATCATGGGAATTCATGGAACCTTGGCAATATTGATTAGCTATGCTCGTTGACTACAGCAAGACTGAACCGACCATAGTCTGTATTGGTTGAAATCACTGGTGGACGGTTCCTTCGTATTGTTCCGCCAGGTCTGGTACTCTCGTCGGTATCATCATCTTGGGTAATGGACTCGAAGCGCCGCGAGGGTGCTCTTGCATCGGTGGGAGAGGTATTTGAAGAGGAGTTGGACGCGCCAGCGTTCGGTGGATCGTTATCGGACGACATCTTGGTGTACTAATAGCTCAAGCGACCTATTCGTGGAGTGGGAGAGACTTTTCCGCCAGTGTCACGGAGGTGGATCTTTTATCAGCTGCCCTCTGTATGGATCTTGGAGAGTCGCAGGTCGTGCCCAGATCACTGCGATGGGGAAAAGACCAGCGGCTCTGGCTCCCTGTCGGTTGACGGTCATACTCAGCAAAGTTCAACAGGTCCTAAATTCCTTATGTTCAGCTGGCAGAAATGATGATGATGTCGATGTCCGAGCGGTCTGAAACATCAGGTGTCATGGAGCTTGTTTCACAGCGCCAAGACTTTTGGAACTAGCTATTCTACATATGGAGCTTTTTGCAAGCCGCGTGCATGACTGCCTACAATGTACAGCTCTCGCAGCTTAGCCCAATCGATTGTTAAACTTGCGTAAAGTCGAATTACAACCTTGCTTTCTACAAGCTGTTTGGCATAATATCATAGATAATATCATAGATAGCACCACCACTCTTCCTCGATTGCCACCTCGTTCACTACCACCCTCATCGCCATCATGACGCTCGACACATTCTACCATAACAAGATAGAAGCTGCCAAACTCTCGATACTAGAAGGACAGGCCGTCTTAAGGCGGCTAGAAGCGCAGCGAAATGACTATAACTCCAGAGTCAGATTACTGCGGGAAGAGCTAGGATTACTGCAACAGCCGGGTTCATACGTGGGAGAGGTGGTCAAGGTTATGGGCACGAAGAAAGTGCTCGTCAAGGTGCATCCGGAGGGCAAATATGGTGTGCAACCTCCCTCTCGTAGTCTCGCTCCTGCTTTGAATAATCCAGACTGATATGCTCCATCAGTCGTCGATGTATCTGACAGCGTCGACATTTCGAAGCTTACCGTCGGCAAGCGCGTCACTCTCCTCTCCGATTCTTACAAACTTGAAAAGCCCCTTCCCTCCTCCGTCGACCCCCTCGTCTCGCTCATGATGGTGGAGAAAGTGCCAGACAGCACCTATGATATGATCGGTGGTCTCGGCCAACAAATAAAAGAGATTAAGGAGGTGATTGAGCTGGGTCTAAAGCATCCGGAACTCTTCGAATCGCTGGGTATAGCTCAACCAAAGGGTGTCTTATTGTACGGGCCTCCGGGTACAGGGAAGACACTGCTAGCGAGAGCTGTGGCGCATCATACCGATTGCAAGTTCATTCGCGTCTCAGGCTCGGAGCTCGTACAGAAATACATTGGGGAAGGCAGCCGAATGGTCCGAGAGCTCTTCGTCATGGCTCGCGAGCACGCGCCCAGTATAATATTCATGGACGAGATCGACAGTATCGGCTCATCGCGTGTGGAAGGCAGCTCCGGCGGCGATAGCGAGGTGCAACGTACCATGCTCGAGCTCCTCAATCAACTCGATGGATTCGAACCGACAAAGAACATCAAAGTGATAATGGCCACCAATCGTCTCGACATACTCGATCCCGCCCTCCTCCGCCCAGGGCGTATAGACCGCAAGATCGAGTTCCCACCACCGACCGTCGAAGCCCGCGCGGATATTCTACGCATCCATTCACGATCGATGAATCTGACCCGAGGCATCAATTTGACAAAGATTGCGGAGAAGATGAACGGGTGCAGTGGTGCCGAGCTGAAGGGCGTGTGCACGGAAGCGGGCATGTTTGCGTTGAGGGAGAGGCGGGTGCATGTTACGCAGGAGGACTTTGATTTGGCTACCGCGAAGGTTCTGAATAAGCATGACGATAAGGAAGTCAGTTTGGGCAAGTTATGGAAGTAGGAGGGAGCGGCCTTATCAGATTGGGGTAAGCACGTGTCTATATAGCAACAGAAGCCTCCACGCATGGTTATCGTGCTCCAATCTACAGCCTTTTCACCTGAATGGGACGAGGAAACAAAGTCTCGAGGGTCTCCAGGCAAGCTATTGATGCTATTGTACTTCATTCGTGAGTCTATCTACTTTTCGTCAAAGCTCGTTAGGGTTAATTCATGAAGCTGTTGCTAGCAATATGTCAATGTGTGTTTCTCTCCTGCACACTCTTCATCTTCTGATCGACTCACTACCGTTTTCATATGCTCCCTGGCAGAAAGGTGTTCAATCCACCGCCCCCCTTGCCTGCCTCGCCCTGCTCCGCCCTAGGCTTCACTGTCCCCTCCGGATCTCCGGTGGCTTTCCCCCACTTTTCTACCACGCCGTCCACGTCCTTTCTATACTCCTGTTGACTCTCGCACTGTTCGAGGAAGACCTTGTACTTCACCGCCAACAGCGCCTTCTCATGCGGGTCTGACGTTGGAGGAACGGCACGACCTGGCTTGGACATGCGATCCATGATATCCCATAACGGTTCCGTCTTACCATCTTTATCCGCCGAAGCTGCCTTCGCACCGAGCATGGCTGCACCGTGCACAACAGCTGCGTGTACGTATTGTGGAATGAGCACGGGCATGTCGCAGGCTGAAGCCATCAACGACATGAGCACACTATTTTGGCATTGGCTGCCAGACATAAAGATGGACTTGATCTGATGGCCGGACTTGTTCATCGTCTCTATGATTTGATGCGTTTGCAGAGCGATGAACTCCATTGTGGCATAATAGTATAGGGCCATACCATCCTGAGATTTGTCGCTGCTCAAACCAATGACAGCCCCGGTCATGCGAGGGTCGGCGACAGGTGATCGGTTTCCGAAGAGGTCGCCGTAAAAGAAGAAATGACGGCCGAGATACGAGATCGTAGGTGCCTTTTGCTTGTTCTTCATATCCTTGAGATGCTCGTTCAAGTAGTCGTATATGTTCATGTTGTAGCTCTCAGCAATACTGAGGACTTGCTGAAAAGCGGGATGCGTCTCTAGGACGTGCTTCAAAAGCTCGCCAGTGGCCGATTGCCCGCCTTCGGCCATCCAATAATCCGGAATCAGAACGTCTCGATACGGACCCCAGACGCCTTTCACGAAGACTGGCTTCGGAGACATGGCGATATGACAAGTCGAGGTACCGGCGACAGCGGCGAGACGGGTGAACGCTTGGTGCCAGTCATTGCTAGCATATTCGGAGCTGAGCGTCGTGCCCTCCATGCGCACTTTGGCACCGACCGTACCAACCCATCCCGCATAAGCGTCAATGACACCACTACCAACAGCGATGCCAGCGGGCAGTCCCAGCTCGTTGGCCGCCTTTTCACTGAGAACTCCACATTTCTCGCCAGCGCTTCGGTATTTACCATTCTCACCTGTCAGTACCACTACATTTTCAGGAGGTAGCTTTCAGAGCACTTACTTCGCCATTGACTCCGCCTAAGCGCTTGAAGTCGTCTTTGACGAGGTCGCCGAGGCCAATTTCCTTTAAGAAATCTCCCTGCCAACCTTTGACACTGCCGTCGACGCCAACAGGTACGTACCCTTGCTTGCATACTGTGCTGCAGAAGCTTCTATTCTCGTTGCCAGTGGCCATGTGCGTCAGAGCATCCGCCAGATCGTAGAACTTGCACCGATCGAATAGCTCCTTAGGCATATTGTTCTTCAGCCACAAGACCTTTGGGATCTCCATCTCGATTGACATTGTGCCTCCTACGTAGCGTAGCAAATTATGGTCTGTCGCATTGATCTTGGCCGTCTCCTCAACCGGTCGATGGTCGAGCCAAAGTATAATGTTCCTGTCATTGTCAAAATTAGGACCGGTGACCGACACGGGCTCGTCAGTGTCCTCTGAGAAAACGGCGAGAGAGCAGGTGGCATCGAAGGCCATGCCCCTTATTGTACGAGGATCGATGTTGTGTTGGTTTAAGATTCGTTGGACGGAGGAGCAGATACACCTCCAAATGTCATTTGTGGATTGTTCCTAAAAGGAGCGATTCGTCAGGTACTGTTGGATGGAGTCGCAAGTAAAAGCGAAAGGCCTCACATAATAACCCTGCTCTGGCTGCCACAGCCCAATGTTTTCCGATGCTAGACCAACAATGTCCCCCTTGTGGTCAATGACACAGGCTCGGGCACTTCCCGTACCAACATCAATGCCTATCTGTTGGAAGACTTTAGGATCAGCTGTGGGATATGCTCCTCCCGGACCTCACGTAGTGATCCATATGAGGATTGAGTTCATTGTGAGGGTCTGTTGACTACGACCACCGAGTCAGTGCCTTACAACACGAGCATCTAGCTGTTACGAGCTCTGGCAATTGTGCATACCATTTGCCTCGAGGGCTGGCGATACGGCTGTCTTATTGGAAGCGAGCTCATGATGGAGAGTTCTGAGCTGGGTGAGAGAGTTGGAGGAGGGAGAGGAAGCTTCAAGTGTGGTTGTAAGAGTTGATGGATAGTTGAGCAAAAGTCTGTTTAGTCAATTTCCAGCGCACACGGCGATCAGGTACAGTAGGCTTATTTAGCTTCGAAGAAGTTGCTTTGCCTGCTGGAGAGTCAATGATTGGTTGAAGCCGATACGTTGAATCGCTCGAACGAGGGGCATGGTGGGGGTGGTGAAGTTCAACCCTAGCCCTAAGCCACTCAGCCCAATGAGCTTAGTTCCATATTCTATCGGAAACAAGGCGCATAGGGAGCGTAAAATCTGTTTAATACAGTCTCACAGACTTCGTAGTCACCAAAGACTGGTTTCCGTCTATACCTGAACTGGGCGCAACGATCTTCGTACCTATCGAAGATGTAACGATTACCATAGGCTCCAATGGGTCCACGGCCAGTATCTATGTGCGGCAAACGTACTCTGTAGAGGAGTAGCATCCAGTCCAACTGCAGTCTGATCATCTGAGTTTCTGTCCTGGCGATCCCTCTTTTCATATTATGATTTCGCGGTGATGGCGGACATCCATTTCTGCTCATCCTTTCTGCAACACGATTAGGCCTCATCCAAATAGATACGATGGCAGCTGTGACTGACCGGTCGAAATGCAGTAACATCCCCAGGACCGGAACGAGCTGCATCTGATGCTTCTTGTCCTTTTGCTCGAGAAACTGGAGAAGCACATTTTTCAGATAAACGTAGTCCATGGCACCTGGAGGCTGGCCATTGGGTGCTTCGATCCTTGCAACAGACGGTGTCCTGCTCTTGAGTGCTGGCGATCCTACGCGTGGGACCGAGTCTTGAGACGAGCGAGAGGACTGTGCCCCTACTTCCATTGATTTGGTCTTGACTGCCTGGATTTTGCTGATTTCATCCACCATAGCCTGCAGAAACAAATGTTAGCTTTGAAGACCCGCATGTACCTTACCTATGAATCTTAGGTGCGAACCTTATTGGACTTCTGGAGTTTCTCTAATCGGTGTTGCGCATCTTCAACAGACCTCCGTAGCTCGGCCTTTTGTTTTTCCAAGTCGCTGGAACGTTTTTCACTCTCGTCCAATGCGTCTCGCAGGTCTCCCATGGCTGTTTTCATTTCCTCGGCTTCTTTCGTGGATTGCCCTACCCGATGCTCGAGTTCCTCCCGTCGCCTTTTCCAATCTCGCTGCCCGAACTCAAGTTCATCCTTGTCCTCCTCTGCTCTCTTTAGGGTTCTTTCAAGGTCACGATACTTGGTCTTCAGATCTTCCAATTCTCTTGCTTTTCGTCTGCCAGCGGTGCTAGCCTCATCCTCCGCTCGATCGCGCTCTTCGATGGCAGTATCCATGCGCTCTTTCATCTCTCTTGTACGCGCATCAGCCCTGCTCTCCATATCTGCCAGCAGCCTTCTTATAGTCTCGGCTTCTCGACTCCGCTCGCCTAAAAGGCGATGAGCGTCTGCAACTTCCTCGTCCAGGCTTTCGCAGCGTTCGCGGGCTTCTCTCATCTGCATTGCCATCTCTGCAGTCTGATCACGCATGCTAGCCATTAGGCTTTGTGTACTAGCATACTGTGCAGTCTTCAATTCAATCTCCTCCTTGAAGCCCTCGCTCTCCCTTCTGACATTAGAGAGCTGCTGTTCGAAATCGTTCAGCATTGATCTGCTTGATAAGAGCTCTTCTCGAGCCCTTTCGAGTTCTGTCGTTAGTCGGTCGAGGGATTCTGCCACGCGGCGCTTCTCGCTGTCAAGTCGCTGAACATCTTGATTCGCTTTGGAGCTCGCAGCTTCCGCTGTGATCTTACAGCGGCATTCTTGGTTCAACCTCAGACTCAGTGATTCGATACCCGATTCCCGTTCCGTGATGATCTCTTTTAGGCTTGTGACTTCCGAACGCATCTCTTCATGTCTCGACTCAAGTCGCTGAAGATCAGCATCTTTCTTTGCGAGTGTCTCCTTCACAGATTTAACTTCAGCAGCCTCACTCCTCAAGGCGTTGATCTCTGGTTGAGCCTTTTGCAGAATGTTCCTGAGATCATTGAGATCCTTGAACCTGGATGAAGCAAGCTGCTGGGCTGCTGATAGGTCCGTTTGTAATGTGATCGCCTTCACCTTTAAATCCTCGAACTGTGCAGTGAGGTCTTCATGCTTGTGCTCCGACCCAGCTGCGTTGGAAGCATCAACATTGCGGAGATCTGTAAGCTCCCTCTCAAGGTCAGTCACCGTATCCTCCAACGCGATCTTCTCCGCCAGCAAAATTTTGACTTTGTCCTTGGCTTCCACATGCTCTTGTCCAACGTTAATAAGGTCGTCTCGTAGAGTGTCAACTTCCTCACTCAATCCATCTTGATCTTTGAGTTTGCCATGCAGCCTGTCAATTGCAGCATTCTTTTCTTCAAGTAGATCACGCAATCGACGGAGCTCATCCAGTGCTCTGAACAAGCTATCTGAGACATTTGATTTCTCATTTTTAGCGATACTGGGACCAGGATCTTGCCTCTCCCCCAATGGTGTATCTTGGCCTTGATCGCTAGATGTCTTGCCGCCCTTTTTCCTCTTCTTGTTCTTCTTCTTACCCACGTTCGACATGTCTGCTATGTTGGCTATATCACTCGTCGTACTCAGTGGGCCTTGTCCCACATCTTGCTTCAGAACTCCATCTGGTCGGTCGCCTCCCAGTGACTGAGTCCATACGGATCCCGCTTCAAGTTGGTCCACCTTAAATCTCAAGCCTTCAGCCGCTTTCGATGACTTTTCAACCACCACTCTCAAGTCTTGCTGCTTTTCGTCCGCCTTAGTAAGCTGCAATCGTAGCGCTGCTACAAGTTCATTCAGTATGATGACTTTCTTTTCATTCCGCTCACTGGTCGCTTGTGAATTCGACAATTTGCTTTCCAGCCCATCGATCACACCATGAAGCTCTTCGATCTTGCTTGAGGATTCCCTATCATGCTTATTGACTGACAAGGCCTCTTCAAGTTCTTGCTTCGTGGCCTGTAGTTGTACATCTAATTCGCTCGTACGATCAGAGTCGCCAGAGCTACACTGGGCTTCGAGAGTCTTCAGTTTATCCTCAGCTGACTGAAGATCACCACGCAACTTTTCGGATAGTCTTTCTGCAGCGTACTTTTGCTCTTTCAGGTCAGATCCTGAGCGGTCTTTACCGTCCCTAAGACTATTCAATTCCCGAGTCGCTTCTTCTAGAGTCTGTACCATGCTTTGCGTGGACTCTCTTGTTACAGAAAGGTCTCCTTTTAAGCTTCGAACCTCCTTCTCGAGGCCTTCGATTACGTTTTGCCGATCTTTGATCTCGATCTCCAGCCTGGGCACCTCGTCTTCGTAGGAGAACAGATCTTGCGATCCCTGCGGGGGTTTCGATGACTGGGTCTCTAATAATTTCGGTGAAAGTGGTGACATTCGGCGTACTGAATTGATGGGCGGCGTGGTAGAATGGGGTGGAGACTTTGTTGTAGCGCCAAGTGGATCTCCATCCGTTACATCCTCCGCAACTGTTACATTTTCCAAGTGCGAGCTACTGCCCGGTCTATCATCCCCGCCATTGTCGACGCGTGAGCCTTTGCCCTCGCGGAGGTTAGCTACTTCATCCCAGGCCTGTTTCGCGCTTTGCTCCGCCTCGCTCAATTTGTGCTTGAAGGCATCTCGATCGCTTGACACCCTCTTGAGCTCATCCAGTACCATGTCGCCCTGCAGATTGACCTGATTGAGATATTCCGACAATGCTTTTGGATCGCTGATTGATGTCAGTGGTGTATTTTCCCGAAGCGAGGTCTCAAAAGACTCGATCGTGAGCACTCTGGCATGAGCAACACGGTAGGATTGGAGCAACTCTTCGTGGTATTAGCCCCTATATGGGTCTCGCCATTAGGGAAGACTCACCATGGTATCTCGATTCGAGCTTCTCAAGCTTGCGAAGTTTGACACGAACATCCGTTGGCAAATCCGATGATGTTCTTGGCTCTTCGGCTGATGTGGTAGTTTCACCACTCTCTTGGCTACTCTCTCCTCTGGCATTGGGTTCCTGCACTGCCTTCTCTACTGTACTGGTCTTATTGTAGTCTGCAGCAGGTTTTGGAGTTCCTGATCTGCTTTGTGCTATGTCTTCGATCACACCATCAGATTCGAAATCTGCAGGGTCTAGCCCCTTTGCTGACGGAGCTCCATCTTGTCGTCCTCGAGCGGCTCGTCGTAAAGCCTTCTGGGATGGAGACAAATTTCTAGAGGACGACCTCTCCGTCTTCGACCCGGACCTCGAGGGAGACGCTTGAGATAGACGTTGACGAGCTTGTTCCTCCGCAATCCTAGAGTCGATCGCTCCTTTAATGCGCTGTATACTGTCAGCCCATCAGTAGCTACGGAGGAGTGGACATGCTGACCTGGAACATCGCGCTCTAGCCTCAGCATGTCCTCGATCCGCACACGCTACGCACAAGGTAGTGCATAGTCTCAACCAGGATACAAGCTGTACCAAGCAACCTTAGTTCACTACAATGACACTCTCACGACTCTCTATGTGCTTTCACTGTTAGCATTTGCAAAGCTCTTGCAAAACCTTGGCACTATCGCTACGAACGCCAGAACTAAGACCCAAGCCATTCTACAGGTGGAATTTATACTTGTAGATCAGCTATGCAGTATGACATGGTAGGACAATCTACAGCCGAGTCAGACTAACATTACAACGCAAAAGTGGATTGTGTCGCTCGTGCCGGGGAATCGCAAGAGTCTTGCACGTGCTAGTCAGGGATGTTGGTTGAAGTGATTCATTGCCCGAGTCACCGACCACCAGGGCAAGCGTTGGAGCTTATTCCGTATCAACGTAGCAGTCCTGACCACATTGGAACACGTCTACATCCCTGCCCATGATTTTGTGGCTGTGATATAGATAACTCATGTAGTAAAGTAGCCAATCATGGTCTCTCTCTGGCCATGGAAGGTAGGCTGTCAATATATCGCTTTTGGACCTTGGGACTGACAATGGCAGGGCGATGACAAATCTCCAGCTTCTTTCGAGAAGGCGTTGTCTACCCTCTCCGCAAAGATATCGAAGACAAGCAGCAAGCTCGATAGCTTAAGGCAACGCTCGAGGCGCTTCAGCGTTCTATGGACGTTATATGCGGGCTTTGCATACCTACTGTACACGATCATACTTGGACTAGTGGTTGGATGGAGGAAGTGGGCGCTAGCGGAATACGCAGCAGTCGTAGGAGGGCCGTTGATGTAAGGAAACAATTGGGGTTCAACCGGAGACAAAGCTAAGAACAATCGTAGTATATACCTGGTTAGGCTTGGGCTATCGACTTACTACGCTTACCGTACCTCAAACATACAAGGTCACCTGAACGAGCTCCAATCGCAGAGAGACGCCACAATCGAGAAATTGAAAGCGGCCACCAAATTCAATAGCACTCAGGAGCTACTCAAGAAGTATGGCGGCACACCAACGCCAAAAACGAAGACAATTGGAGGTTCTGATCGCAAAGCTACTCCGAAGCAAGGAGACAGGACAATATTCGCGCCTCCGCCCACAGCAAATATACCTGGACGAGACGAGCTTTCAACACTTCAAACCTCTTCGCAGGGTCCAAAGCCCCAAATCAGAGGCCCTTCAGCACCATCATCCCCTACAAGTGGATTAGCGTCCCCACAAGTACCTATATCTCCAACCGACACTACCGCAGAGTTTGCTCCAAACGCTTTCTCGGCGACGGCGCAGTACGCTCAAGTTCATGAAGGCTCGAGATGGTATGATAGAATCATGGATGTTTTGTTAGGAGAAGACGAGACACGGGCGGGGGCTCGTCTGGCTCTGATATGCAATAGTTGCAGACTTGTGAATGGACAAGCACCTCCTGGTGTAAAGCGCTTAGAAGATCTGGGCAGATGGCGCTGTGGAGGATGCGGCGTGATGAACGGAGAAGAAACCGACGCGAAGAAGATTGTTGCAACCCTCAAGAAGCAGACTCTTCCAACGGCGCGGTACAACGAGAAAGAAAGGGAGGATGACGGTGTCCGCGAGGTTGCAAACAGGGACGATGAGGATGCTCTCACTTCCGCTAGCGATATTCACGAGAGTGATGTCACTCAGTACTCGACCGAAGGTTCAGAGGGCGATGGGGAGAGGGTTGAAAACGCGGAGCCGAAGAAAGGTAGTCCTAAGCCTGTAGCAGAGCTTGACACGCCCAGACGACGCTCGACTCGAGCTACGAAGGGCAAAAGGTCTCGATAGGAACTGCACTTGCACCGTCGAAAACTCAATACTCAGCAGCAAGAGACCATTGTTCTGATCCGAATCTCGGATTGAGGTAGCATTGGCTCCTTATATCAAGGCCCACCATTACCTGGCTAACGCTCCGAGCAGACAACCCGATATTCTAATTGGCTTCACGCCAGCAGCGTTTGCAGGAGGTTGCGCTATTATACCGCATTCCGCTCAATTACCTGACAGGAGGGTCACCGAGATCGATTACGTTCCAGAGACGTGATTTGATTGGCGGATGGGCAAGTCCGTCTAAGATGGAGGGCTGGAAGTGGTCGCGATGTTCGCCAGGGCTTGACGTTTCCGACGGATAGGTAGGCTGCATACCTGAGCCTCTTATCCTATCGTTATTTTTACCGATGCTCTTACTCGGCTGCTATGTATTATGACCTTCGCCCCCTTTGGAGCAAGATCTTCTCCACAATTAGCTACGAGCACTCTTTCACTGACTCTTGCTTTTCGATGACCCCTCGTTGCTCGCAGATTGACTGAATTTGGTTCTTGTGCCGCATCTGTATTTCCTTCTATTCCTTTTCTATGTCGGTCATCTTGATGCTGTACGAGGCGTCCTCCGCAAACGCTAGGGCCCTGTCGCTAGGAATCTCTGCTCGCCAGCTCGCTGCACCTTCAGCAGTGAGGGCCTGCGTACCTACAGTCCCTGCAGCAGACTTGCTTTCGTTGACTGCCAGTCCCAGATTCTCTGCAACCATCCCTGCAGTCGAACTTGTCGTACCCCTATTCCTTGCCATGGATTTAAAATCTTTAATTGCCAATTCCAGCTCGTCTCCAGTGATTATATTGATTAGGGCCCATCTGATACATCCAAAGTATGGGTTCCTCCAAGCGTGTCTAAGGGTCGAATCAAAAAACGAGGTAAATTATTGGCTGTATGTTTTTCAATTTACTTGAGCAAGACAATACCTTTCGTTCCTCCCTCAAGTCCGGAGCTGCACACCTTCATTTACCCAGATAACATGCCCACTAGAGGATAGCCTATGTATATGGTGAGCGGAACCCTCTCTGTTCCAAGACACACTACACACAATGAGCACTTCCGTGGCAAGAACCGTTGATTAAGGACTTGTAGACGGCAGAACAGTCCTCCTACACAAGGATTGGGACTTTGGAGTCCTGAAGAGTCGTCTTCTACGCAATAAATGACAAGAATTCTAGACTCTCGCTCTTAATAATAAGCAATGATAGCAAATACACAAGACACAACTCTGGCATGGGCAGCGCAACGATACTCTCCAATTTCTCAACTATGGGATGAGATGTTGCTGAGGCACGAGTCCTCTGCTATGTTGCGGCGAAGTAAGGTGAACAGTGTCCCAAGTCCATTGACCATGTATGTGGAAAGAAAGCCGCATACCAGTAAAGAAAACGCAGCATAAGCGGGATTATGGTCACTATGAGACAGGCATGATGGTATGAAGCGATCCTGTGACCTTATGAGCCTTTGGCATGTATATATAAATGTCTAGGTCGCATCTTGGATGAGGGACTGCTCGCATGCTGATCTTGAGCCCTTGATACAATGCACAGATACACCAAGGACATTGGGGTTTGTAAACGGTCATGACTTTCCGCCGTTCTCTATACCAACTTCCCTGTCGCTATTCTTGCAACGGTAGACTATGAGTCCATCAAGCGCCAACATTATGGGCGCCTTATGGTTGAAAACCCCTAGTAAACGCCCACATCGCCACCAACACTGCATACAGCTTCCCACACCCGCTCACCTAGGCGATACTTCACCAGGCCAGCAAAAACCATCAGATCCCTCGCACTCCCCAACAGCTCTTCGCTCATCTCCCTGTTCGTGCCACCTTCTCCTCCGCCATACTGCCGTGCTCCCAAGACCTCTCGCTGCCGGCCTATGCAGGTGATAGTCCACAAAAGAAGGGGTCCGATGTTTCTCGAAACCGTGGGTGGTAGGGCGTTGAATGATGTCGCGGAGGCGCGGATAGTAGGGATGGAGGCATGAGCGTTCAGGGGAAGGAGTTTGAGAGATTCGATCGTCTTGTATATGGTCAGTCTAATGCCCTGTCGAGTGTTGTAGGATGTATGGGTAGAACTTACGTCGAGTGCCTCAGACCATTGGCCGGCGGCAACCTTGGCCTTGGCTTCGCTCACTCGCAGCAATAAGCCGCAGGCATCGCGATTCACGGCGCGGATTTTCTGGAAGTATAGCGCACTGGCGTTGTAAAGGGAGATCATGTTCCGAGCAAGGACGACGGGATCATCCACAGAAGTCAAGCTTAAGCTGCTATCGTTCTGTTGCTGGAGCTGTTGGTTTTGCTCTTGTTGTGCAATGGCCCTTGGTTTCAGCGGCTGCAAGCGCAGCTGATCCTGACCGATATCAACGGCGATGGCTTCCGAGAGAGCCCGATTGATAATTGCAATAACACTGTCATAGTCTTCGGCTAGATGATACAGCAGGACGGCATCTGTGGTTCGGCCGCTGTCGTCGGCAACGCTTGCAGCTTGCATTGTTATCAATTTCAGAAATTCCTCCTGATCGGACAACGCTATGAGTTTCAGCCGTAATTCGATTGCCCCTTTCAACCTCGTGCCGTCGGAGCGTATATCGCCGAGTAGTTGAGCGAACTCTCGAGTCTCCAGGACTAATTCGCGTAATGCTTCATGACAGAGAGTGGCCTGTGACTTGCCGATTGCCCCAGGAAGATTGGCATTGAGACAAATCAATGTCAGATAGTCGACAGCGGCCCCCACATTGCCAGCTCTAAAGTCACGTGTATAGAAGCCTACCATTCTGCCAAAGCTGATCTGGGCGAGTTCCTTGGTGTTGTAGGTTACTGGCGCTGGCAATGAGCAATCTGAGGTTTGAAAGGTGATCGAGACTTACACAGTTCTGTCTCGTTGGTGGAATAGTCGGAGACGCGTAACAAGCCGTAGTAATTCAGGGCGATAGCAAAATGCACCGCTGCAACGTACGAGTAACTATAAAGGTATGACACTGCCTGCTCGAACATCCCACCGAGTATCTGGAGGAAGAAGAACGTCGCATAACCTCCCATTCCCTCCGCACCTTTGGAAAAATGGCGTTGACCAATCTCACGGATAGTTTCACGGACTTCCTCGAGGCCAAAAGCATCACCAGCATTTTCATCCACGCGGTTGACTTCTCTGGCAAGACTAAACTGAAGCCATATCCAATCCTCCACGCCTTGACTGATGCCATCAATGCTCCGCTTGCTCAAGTCACAGCGACCGATGATTTTGTAGCAGGCAATCTGATATGGATCGTTTTGGTTCTCGGGCGCAACCCGTGTCCGCACTTGGTATTCTCGATTCATGTGGTCTTGTACCTTCCTATCGAGTCGTCTGTCTAACTTGCTGGCATAGGCCGTGATGTATGTCCCAAAGTTTCGATCAATAGCGGTGAAGGCCAATTTATTGGACGTCACGTATTCTGTAGCTTCCTTGACCAAACCGCTTCTCAAAAGAAAGAAAACCAGAGCCCAGCAGTAGTCGTCATTGATTGTCTTCAGGTCTGTACCATCTGGAATAAGATCTTTTCGGAGAGCACGTATCCTGATATACGCTCGAACCTTGTTTGTCTTTGTGGGTATTCCCCCAAGATTGGCTTCTTTTTGGTTTCTTGCTACAAGATTTTCGAGTTGCTCGAAGAATGCCGCCTCTAGATAACGTCGTGAGCCATCAATCACTCTCTTACGTATCTTGACTGATTTTGCAGAATTGGGAGTCTCATCAAGATAATCATTAGCGTATTGCCGTTCTTTCGCTTTACCCTCTTCTGCGATTTCCATCAGTGCATCATAAGCGTCCGCCAGCTGCCGTGGAGATTCGCCCCCTGGCTGGCTCTCAACACCTTTAAAATTCTTCAGTACTGGGTAAGGAATTTCGTCAAGACGAGCACGATTAAGACTCTGCACCTTTTCAGCAAAACCTCGCTGTTTTTCACGTAAGAACCGATCATCTTGAGCTACAAGCGGAAGAGCATTCTTCTCTGCGACATCTGCGAATAGCGTAGCATTTCCCATCCCAACTCCCGGCGTGCCAATAACAGATTTTTGAAGAGCCGACTGTCCAAATATACTTCGGTTCAAAGTTGATTGTCCGGGATGCTTGGTCGTTTTGCCTCTCCTCGTAGACCTTCCAAAGGCGCCCTTTCCACCTGCTTCACCTGCAATATCATCCTTAGACATGTCACCACTCGGCATGAGTCCAAAATGCTCGTAGATCTTTTTCCGTTGAAGCTCCCAATTGATGTCCACGTGTTCCTCAAGATAGGCATCGAAATTTCGTTGCGCTCGCTCCAGGCTTTCGGAGATCATCTTGAGAGTAGATTGCTGCTGTAGCTGCTCAACATACTTGTGTGTATCAGGATCCCATCCTGGCGGTTGCTGCAAACTCGCGATCGGAGGCGGCTGTTCAGCCAGAGAGTCGAGGTCGCGGCGCGTGGTTCCCGGATTTACGCCAGATGCTGCGAGGAGGTAGTGGACTTTACTGTCGTTTGCTTTCACGCCCTGGACTCGCGGCCCCACTCCCCCCAGCTCTCTCGCTCTTTTCGCAATGTCACCCAATCCAAGTTGCAGGCGAGGCAAGTCCCGGAAACCAAGACCCCCGTCAGCCTCGTGGGTCCTCTTCCGCCCTTTCTCAAGTAAATTCTCAAAGTACGCCGGTTGCCGAGCCTTCTGTCCTGGTTGTAACTGTTGCCCATCCTGCTGCTGCTGTTGTTGCTGCTCATTCTGTGCCGTTTGGGTCAACAAACTACCTTTCTGCAGCGACTGCGTGCCGAATAAAGAAGGGGCAGCAGGCTGAGAAGTGGTTGCACCACCGGAGCCACCAAACAGGCCTGAAGTTGCTGGCTGTTGCGGTTGTGATGTTGTGAACAGGCTTGGAGTCGAATTTGCTCCTCCCGGGTTTGAGAACAATGATGGTTGCTTCGGTGGCTGCGATGCACTACTTGCGCCGAGTATGCTAAAAGAAGGTATGGTAGTGGACTGTGGCTGCGTGGTGTTCGGATTGCCGAAGAGTGAGCTCGTTGGTCCTGCTGCAGAGGTCGCAGGAGCTCCGAAGAGGGAGGTCGTGGCGTTGGGCTGACCGAACAACGACGACATTCTTGTTCAGAGATGATACTCAGTTCTCCTTTCTTACAAGGCGCGTGTTGTCCGACAACTTTCCAGAAATTTATTCCCGGGGATTTTAGCGCGTGCTGAAACCACCCCCCCCTTCTCGTACAAATATTGTGTCTACGAAAACCTCCGCATCACACAATCATGCCAGTCTTCCAATCCAAGAAATTTCGCCCTAGCTCCTATCAGAACACTCTTGGAGCACTCTATCGTAGGAACCTCAATCGGTATCCCTTCCTCCTTTTCGGCTTTCCCTTTATCTTCACCATGGTGGCGGGGTCGTTCATCCTCACCCCCGCCACGGCGATCAGGTACGAGCGGCACGATAGGAAACAAAAACAGTTGACTAGGGAGCAGGAGCTGGGTATTGGGAAGGATAGAAGAAGGGTTGATATCAATGAGGAATACTACCGGTTGGCTGCTAAGGTTTGTGCGTCTGCAGTGGTCGAATATATTAGACTAATGGCTAAAGTAGGATCTGGATGATTGGGATAATAAAAGGGTCAAGAGACTACCAGGCGAACATGATGGTGTTGTGTAACATGCAATGCCATTATTTTGGTGGGAGACCCTTGGATGGTAGACCAAGGGCTGGTCTGGTATTTTTTGCAGGTTGTCGTGTGCCAGAAACGAATGCCATGAGTCTACGGATACTATCCCAGGCCAGAATATCGATGGCCGCTTATCAAGTTCAGACTGCCCGGAATGCGAGCGCCTATCTCGTGCAACTTCCCAGCAGCATCATTATCACCATGTCTCGCATCATGAAATTGCAAGAATCTGATGAAAGGAAGATTGACCTACAGTATTGCCTGGAACGCTTCATCTCGTACTTGATCAGGACATCCGGTGGCTACGACGTTGGGGACAACCATTGATTATGAAGAGTGGATACCCATAAATTACTCAGGCAGATATTCTGCTCCGCGCCTCAGGGGAGCTAGCACAGGGAGCTCTTGCCAATACTAGATGCCTGTTGATCACCCCGGGCTCCCCCAAAGAGCTTATCGGTATGGAAGTCATCCTAACCGCGGGATCACGCAATGGGCTCGCGCGTTAGTATGATAGTATCTTTGTTGCTAGAGATGGCGTCAAGTCTGGGAAGGAAACGTTGACAGTTGGGATGTAGCCTGTGCCCACCTTATCTTCCATTGGCGCCTCGAACCTTATGCGTCATATATTCTCAGCTTGGGGGGATATTTGCCGAGACGCTGTCATGATTTTACATTGGATTTGCAAGGGTATAGGATACCATGGAATACAGTTGCCTGCTTCCTTGATTGGATACGATCACCTCCCTGAGAGGTTCTAAGACAGTCTCCCTCGCTCTACATCGAAAGGGCCATCTCCATGAAACTACTCATTCTATGATTCCAAAACACCGACTCGCCAGGGGCGTTCGCAATGTAGTCCTCGAGCGTAACAATAGGCATCGTTTGCATCAGTATTGAAATCATATCAGTGAGCGCCACCATTGGTCTGGGCGGCGCTTGCAGCTGTCAAAGCCTGAGCCGCTACGGCATTCGCGTCAGCCTGCACGACAACGGCTTGGACAATCTGCTGCTCGTCTGGGTTTAGTATCTTGGTAAGATTCTGATAGAGCTGTGGTTGTTCTTTTTGAAGTTCTGCAGAAGAGGTCAGCGAACACAGCCGCAGTGACATCAGCACACGATCAGCCTCTTAGTTATAGACATACTCATCAACGTGTCCTTAAACAATCCATATGGTTCAATCTTGTCTAGTGGAGTTTCGAGCAAAGTCTCCTCTTCCAGCTCATCGTCGGAGTCGTCCTGAGCTGCGCCAAGTTTTTCGGACTATTCCCCTTCTTCAGCTTAATTGACCATCAAATAGGGTACCAGACTAACCTCCTCCTTCAAAAACTCTAGGTACGCTGCACTTTCGTCTTTGACATCTTCGGTGTCATCGCCCTCATTGTTCCAAGTTGCATCAACGTCCCATTCTTCTACATCATCGTCATCATCCTCATCCTCATCCTCATTGAGAGTGAAGTCTCCTTCCTTGGTGGCTTCCTCTCGGTCTGTATCGGTTCAGCGATATTGCTCAGCATTGGAAGGCTGCTTGACTTACTCTTGAGCGCCGCTGGTAGTGTTTGGAACAACCGAACTACGCCCTGCATTAATCTTGGCCATCCTTGTTGTACACTTGTGGGAACCTCATTGGCGTTTAAAGTCAGTAGAGCGCTAATCGCAACGATGGACAGCTTCTTGTCGTGTACTCTTGAAAAGCTCTCTATGTTTGAAAACCATGAGCTGAAAAACTTATTTGTCCATCCATTCGTTTCCAGGACCTGTAATGCAATAACGGGATTGTAATAGATTGCGTTGATAACCATCTCCATCAGGTGTATCCTGTACGCCTTGACTTTCATTTCATTGCTTGCGAGAACCTTCATAGCTAGATCGAGAAAGGTAGGTACATATCGATCGACGTGTCCTCGAAGGTTGAGCATAATGGCTTCTGCCAGCTTGCAACCACATATGCGATCCATACCTCCAACCTTTACATCATGGAAAATATCTGATACCATGCCGACAAGAGCTTCGATATAGGTGGGGTTCTGCACCATCGTTTCGGCACCATAAGAAACGAAGTTGTCTAATGCTGGAAGCATATCTTCCAAGTACAGCTCCGCACCGGATTTGAAAGTTTTGTGCATCAGTACAAACGCTTGCCACATGGTTGGTGACACTGATTTGGCTGAGAAGGTACAGCTGTCGATAATTTCGAATACCTCGTTGTAGAGATCATATAGCTTGTTCTCGAGTGTGACTTGGATTACTGGCATCAGAATTGTTTCAAGGTGCATCAGTACGTCTGGCGTAGCCTCCAATGTGAGTATCAGAGTGCCGATGGTTTGGAGCACGCCAAGTGCGGTAATACTCTTATCATCAAGGAAATCCCCGTATTTCTCGTCATCGTCTTTGCTACACTGTCTCTCGACAAGTTCACGGACGATTCGCAGATACGTGTCACGCAACTGCTCGCTAAGAGCAACTGCGAATGGGGTAAGTTCAGCAGCAAACTCCTCAACAAAATCTTCCATAACATTAGCCAGCGCATCCACGTCGACTTCGTTCGCCAATTTAAGTAGTTGCTGCATTATTTGTGGGATATTCTGCTGCATGGACACCCGGATAACCTCGTGCCGTATAAGAGGCTGGAGGGCCAAAGCTGCCTCTACGCGCACCGGAAGCGCAGGGTCTGCCATCGACTCGAGGATATTCCGATATATGATGAGCAAATTGCTCGAGTCTTTGAATTCGAGCTGCTCAAACTTGCCCAGGGTGTCACAAGCTCGGGCACGGAGGAAGCCATGAGGGCTGCGAAACTCGGGAAATACATGTCTGACGAAAAAATACTCCACCTGGTCAGCTATTGGGCTCTTCTTTCCAAGGATGACTGAAGCCAGTGTTCCGATCATACGCAGCGCTCCCTCCTTTTCGCGCGCATTCTTCTGGTCATCAGGAGCGGATTCGTACGTATTCACTATACCATTGACAAAATTCAAAATTGAAAACGTTTGCTTTTTTCGGCTCTTTGTCAGGGACACTAGGAAATTGGTCGCGGCTACATCGGGTGCAGAAACCTCTTCGTAGAAATTCAGCTTCCGGTGAAGGTATTCTGGTGGATCAGAATCGAAGAGTTCGACGTCGTCATCTGTTTGGCAAAGAATAGGAAATAGGACATGTGATATTAGAGTTTCCATGTGTGGCTTAAGATGGTTCCACATAGGCTTGGGCTTGACACATTCGTCCAGGAAGCTCAAGGTATGAGACAGCGAGGGTTTGCTGAGCCAAGTAGTCTTCGATGCCCATTTCTCAATCTGTTGTAGGTAGCCTTTAAGGATTTCGGGAGCAAAATTTGCGAGAAATGTCTTCGAAAATTCCGCCATTTCGGGAGACGTGTTCTTCTGATTGCTGCTCGGGCTTCCATACCGCATGAAAAGACGGTTGAGGTTTGCGTAAGCCCACTTCTTGGTCTTCCAGAATTGGTTTCTTTCCCGTTCATCGAGGTCCTCTTCAAGAGCATGTGAAGGCGCTTCCTTTCCCACTATCGTCAAGAATAGTGTGCACCATCCCACCATTCGATCTTGATTCACAAGGTGAGGTGACAAGTCGAACTTGGAGATTCAGCGTGATATGGAACTTGGATGCTTAGGATCTGACCTACGTATATAGCATGCTTGTACGCTTTCATGATGATATGTAGCATTTCCCATGGCTCCGCACCTGTTTCCTCAACCAGTCTCGTGGCAATAGCCAATAATTGTGGAAAGGATGCCTCCACGATCTGATTGAATTCTGGCCTGGTGTCCACCCCCTTGAACCTATACATTCGACATATAGCCAGCATGCAATGTAGCCCCGCGAAAACAGATTCGGCGTGATTCGTATTGAGCAATCGCATTGTTATGTCAAGAAAATCTGGCCATCTTGCGGGGAAATCGTAGGAAAGTACTTTTTGAAGGATGGGTATGAGCTGTGTCCTAATCTGCGGAGAAGATGAGGCCAGAATGGGCAGTAATCGACTCCGTAGGTCGAGCTTCTCTTCTTCTGGTATTTGTTTGTCTGTCGCAGAGTCGTCGCTGGGCTGCCATGCTCTGTTGACTCGATTCTTGAGATACACCACCGCTGCAGCAGCGTCAGTGATGCGATCGAACTAGTGCAATGAATCATGTACTAGAAAGACGTATGCTGTTGTCCTGCTCCGCCTGCAGTATATCGAGAAGTGCATTGGTGAAGCCGGGCTGGTCTTCTGCCTGCACAAACAATAGTCAGAAATCATTCAGCATGCGAGCTTGAGATCCCACACAAATCTTAGGTCAAGCTCGGCTTGTCGCCTCGTATCCGCGTTAGGGTCGAAAGTTGACTGTATACGGTTTCGGAGGAGAGACACGTCCATGTTGAATAGATCTTCGAACAGTGTCTCGTGGAAAAGAAAGCAAAACCAAGAGTACGGGCAGAGAGCTCCAATTACAAGTTAGAACACGCCGAGCAGAGCAAGTGCCCGGCGTAATGCGGGCCCTGTTTTACCCTCAAGTCGCGCCTTTTCCGAAGGCCGCGTTACATTTCCATCTTTGAATTAAGGAATTTCTGGACGTGTATACTCTCCTACGAGTGCAGTGATTTCGAACCCAATTGGGCCAAGCGTGCCAAGAGTTTTCCTTGAAGAACCCCAAACCCAGACGAAGGCACCAATTCATCGCTGATTGCTACCTTATCATATGAAGATCAGGTATATGGAGAACAAGGCCCCCTCTGCAGCATCTTCTCTACGAAGGATCTAGTATGACTGCCCTCGAAGAATGCAAAGCCAATGGCACGCAGCCATAAATGCAACCTTTACTCACATGTAAAGTGATGCAATGGCAGTTATATCTCTCTTGATCAGCTCTTGAGCAGTTTGCATTTTCGTGAACAGCTCAGGGTCACCAATAATCCTTGCAGCGTTCTTGACCTCCCTGCATGTTTCATCCAGTCTGGTAATCACACGGACTATGGTCCCTTCGAGAACATCCGTGAGGTCCGTGATTCTATTGAAAGACATTCCTCTGGCCCATTCATAGACCACCTCGACGAGGCCAAATCGAGGTCGGCTCACGAAGTCATTCGAGTCGTCGCTGGAGAGTATGACTTGGTGCTGAGTCTGGAAAGCGTTGACTTTTTCGGAGATTTTGATGATCGTTTCTCTACCATTCTCAAGATGGGGCGTTAAGGTAGATTCGGTATCCGTTTTCTCTTGAAAGACAAAGGCCGAAAGCAGAGCCACAATTTCCTCCGGCACAAAGTCTGCCAAACCATTTTCGAGTATCAATTCCGTAAGCACTAACTCGTCCGCTGAGTGAATCTGTGAACATGCGTCAGTCCGTGGCTGTCGATCGCTGATTCAGGACGTCTTACTTCACACGCGACCTTGCCCTTAAGCTCGACGCGAGAATTAAGGTCAATGAAGCCTAGGTCTTTCAGGACCGCTATTCGCTGTTCATAGTCCGGGAGTAGTTGCAGATTCTGATCTGACATCAGCTGTCTTAGTTGAGTGATGTTTTCTTTGATGAGCCACTCGTCGTGGCGCATGGAAAACTATGCTCGGTCAGCACCAAGGGTTGGAGCAGATGTACAACAATGATTCTCACGTGTTTAACGAAGTTCGGGCAAGCAAGAGCGTGAACATTTTCCGCTTTGATACCTTCTTGCTTGCGTTGTTCTAAGATGTCTCTTGTTGTTAGCTCCTTGACATGGCTCCAGTCGAGTTCGTCCCATTGAGGCTGATCCCAGATTCCATGTTCTCTGGACAGGTTTCCAGCAAATTTTGCTGCTTCTGCGCCACGACTTAGTAATTCATCAATCCTAGCTTCATCTGTATGTATGTACCTCTCCTAAATGCCAATGTCCATGTAGGTCCTCTAGATTGCACAGTCGTTCCGGTCACTGAAATGACATCGCTCAGAGGGATTTTGAGAATCTTCAATTCCATCTCGGCCGCTTCTGTAGGTAAGGGCGAGAAGAAATGACGAAACTTTGGTAGGTATGGCAGCAAATCACTCGCGTGACGGACTGAATTCTTCGCACCCAAAGAGATAAGTTCAACGGTTGGTGGTTGGCTTCTATTAACTCCCTCACGTAACAGAACGCCTACCGTTCGTATGCCATCCTGAAGGGGTGATTAGCATAAGATACTGGATCGCTCTGATCATGCTTGCCTTTCGAAATACCACAACTCGCTTCGCAGAGAACATTCTCTTACCAACTGGGGTTGTCACCAGTCCCAGGTGTAGGTCTATGCTGGCAGATTGGAAAGACATGGCTGCTGCATGGCACTCGTCCAAATCTATATTGCAGATATCACAGGGCTCCCGTTTGATTTTGGCCAGATCCGACTCCGAGAGTTTGACTTGCTTCTCCTGCTCTGGGAGCAGAGCCTGGGTTGCATTTTCGCTAAAGCTTCTCTTAATCATTTCTTCGATCTTGAGGGCTTCAACTCGAAGCAGATTGAGAATCATATTATAAGTTAGGCGGAACTGCGAGCGCAACTTAGTCGGATCTCCGAGTATCATTTGTTTTAAGATAGCAGCAGGAGGTGCCTCGTCAGTATTGGAAGTCACTATAACCACACTGCCGACAGAATCTATACCCCGCCGGCCTGCTCTTCCAGCCATTTGGGTATACTCGCCGGGCACTAGATCTCTAAAAGCTCGGCCATCGTGTTTGCGATAGCCTGAGAAGACTACCGTGCGCGTTGGTAGATTGAGACCCATAGCAAAGGTTTCTGTTGCAAAGAGAACTTTCACGAGGGTTTTCGCAAATAATATCTCTACGACTTCCTTCACAATCGGTAGCAAGCCACCATGATGTACCGCGATACCACGACTGAGTAATTCTCGTACCCGCCGGATTTGGGGCAGGATCCGGTCGTCTTGTTTGAGGCGGGCAATCGATCGCTCAATGATCATGTGTATTGAGCTCTTTTCGGAGGCAGTGCAGAAATCGAGTTTGGAAAGTGCCTCGGCATTCTGTTCACATCTTTTCTTCGAAAAGACGAAGATGCAGGCGGGAAGGAGATTCTGCTTTTTCAGATGCTGCACCAGATGAACCCAGATATTTCTGTCTTGGGCTGCACTTGTCCGACCACCACCGCGACCGGTCCGAGCGATGTTCCCTGTGCCTCGCTGAGGCTGACCTCTTCCGCGCTGCTGTGACCCTCCGCGTGGTTGACCTCTACGCTGTGATCCTCCACGCGGTGGCTGGCCGCGTCCTCCCCGTGCAGACGCTTCACCGTTTTGGCTTATGGTTCCGTTAGTCTCCTTCATTATGTTGCTTTTGTCCCTACCAGACATAGCTATATTCGCTTCTTTCCAGCCTTTGTCCAAAAACACTTTGTCTGCGTTCACTATCTTATGCAGAGCTTTGTCGGCCCAGAGATAGTGCTCTAGAGGCACTGGCCGTTTAGGGGTCGAGATAACGTAAATGTCCTTTTTCTTTGTCCTTCCCACCCAAGAGGCAAATTCATACGTGTTGGGAACAGTCGCAGAGAGGAGTATCAGCGTTACGTGCTCTGGAAGCATGATGATCACTTCCTCCCATACCACACCACGCTCAAGGTCGTTGACATAGTGAACCTCATCGAAGATAACGTATTCCACGTCTCTTATAAGATCAGCTCCACGGTAAAGCATACTTCTCAGAATTTCAGTGGTCATGATCAAACAGCTGGCCTCGGCATTGATCTGAATATCGCCGGTCAAGATCCCAACATCCTGAAATTCGAGCCTGAAGTCTCTAAATTTCTGATTGCTCAAGGCTTTGATGGGAGAGGTATAGATTGCCTTGGTCATGTGTCTGGCAGCCAACGCAATTGCATACTCGGCAACAACGGTCTTTCCTGCGGATGTGTGAGCCGCAACGAAGACAGAATCGCCATTCTCAATATGGTATACTGCTTCTTTTTGGAATGTATCGAGTTCAAAAGGCCAAGTCCTCGCCATATCTGGCACCAGCTCCTCGAAGTTAGCGATTTCTCTATTCACATCGACCATATGAGCCCATTCTCTACCTCCTCTTCTAGTAGTTGAGGCTGCTAGTATGCCATGCGGCTCTAGGGCTGGAAACTCAACTGGTAGTAAGGAGTCAATATCGGCATCCTCCCTTTCATCAGCATCGCTGTCACTATATTCATGGTGGCCCAAGATCACACCGTCCGCACTAGGACTACCAATATCGTCGAGATGGTCCAGATCATCTGGCTCTTTCCCTAAAGTCTCTTCGATCTGTTTGGCACTGTCTACATCCGGTCTTGTGTTTACCTTAGCACAGTCAAGTCCTCTTGTGAAACCTGGAGCTATTTCCAGCAAGCCATCACGGGAGCCAAAATCAATTACTCGATCCAATCTACTACTTTTACTACCCTTTGCTTGTTGATGTTCATGAATTACTTGGTCCTCAAGTGCAGCTACGGCGGTGATACCATCAAGACCTCCAGGCGCAAACGGAAAGAAACCAGCAGCACCCCGCACGAAGTCCGCTCGATTGGCTGGCTTTCGTAATAATGAGGTCGAGTTCTTCGCTGTGGCGCTATTCGCGGGCACTGTGACCTCTTTGTAACCAGTCACTCTACCTTCCAGACCCTCTCTCGTAAATCGAATGATGGTCCTGGTCTGCGTGGGCGACATCTCATAAATTCCTGCATAATCCGTGGGGATATCCCATCGTCCGTAGAGAGTGTTAGTAAATATCCAATTAGGGATGTCAAGTCTGCGACGTACTCTTGCAGCCTATTGAGCCAATCCAACCCGAAGGACGTTGGAGGAGAGAGAAAATTGTCCTCAATTTGCTTTCTTAGAGCATTTGAGTCCTTAGTTGTACGCTTCCTCGGTCTTTGCCGGCTGAGCTTTTCATCGATACAGTCGTCATCTTGCATCTCTTGTTCTTTGCTACCTATGTAAAGCCGCTCGACAGAGCGTAAAAGGTCGGACGCCATTTGGCACTTATGTGCGTTGTCAGCTCGAAATGTGGAGTGCAACGATCGTGTGTCAGAACCTGAACAGAATGTGGAGGTGTGTGAAACTTGCCGTCATGACCTTTCCCTTGAGCGGAGCATCGTCAAGCTTCAACACCCAAAATCTGGACCTACATATGAACGCTGATTTGCATCAATGATTGACGAGTTTAATACGTCTCTCAAGTGGTGTGCTTTGAGTGAATACGTGTGCTTTGAAGGTTTCACCCCTTGTGGTCTACTGGTTTACTCTCGTAGTCTAGTGCCTTCAGGTCAAAGCTCAAGCCTGCCTGTTGTCGCAGAGCCATCGAACCCTCGAGAGCTACTCAAGCTGCGACCTCGAACTTCTGTGAACGCTTCGCTAAATACAGGTCATTTGGCAAAACTGTGAGAAGCCTCATCTAGTACAAGTCCTTCATGCTTGCCATGGCTTCTAATTCATCCTCAAAATCATCCTCCATCCCTGAAGTGCCTGGTTTCTCCGAAAACGGATTCCCCTGAACTTCTGCCAGTAAAATATCCAAGTCGTCCGCGGGTGGGACATTTTCCACCTCTTCGTCGTCCGACACGAAGAGACTCTGAGTCGTAGGATTTGCGGGTTTCGAAATGTGCTCCACATCACCTTCCTTTAGGGTTTCTGCATGGAAGCCCACATTTTCGTCGTCAGCCACAGCTGATGCCTTCAGCCTTTTTGTGGGCACCGCAGTCTTTGATCCGCCTTCAGCAGAATCTGGGAGCGGCCGCTTGCTGGCCGGCTTTTTCGAAGCATGTCGTGGGGAATTTAAGTGTTCCTTGGGTTTCCCTTCAATAGTCCATTCCCGTCTCATAGTTTGTATGCGCTTCGTGTGGCCCAGCTTCTCAATGATTGCCAGACCGTCTGCGAACTTTGCTCTGGGGTACAGTTCGTCTAACCACAACTGGTAAACACTCAATAAGCGAGTGACGTCTGAATACTGCCCACCGACCGTCAGTCAGGTATGCTAGTAGGTCTCCTGTAGCTACCTACCTCATGCCCTTTACCTCTGAATTTTAGCCGCTCTCTTGTTATCCTTCGCAATTTGGGAATCCCAGCTGGTCCCAGGAGCCTATCCATAATTTAGCATCTTGTGATTGCGCCAATTATACTTGGAGGTGGACCTTTCCTCATCCAATTTTGGCACAGGAGCTCTTTTTTTGGACAGTTTGATCTCCTCATCGATACCTAAACCTACAGTATGCTGCTTCCCATCGACTCTAATAGCCGCCTTTTTTTGCGAGGGGACATTCATGTTGGTGTCGACATCGCGAAACACATCATCGGTATCGTTGCCGAAGAGATCATCCAGGTCATCTACTGCAGGTACAGGAGGAACTCTGCCTGCGCCGATGTCGACGGCTACCATTCTTGGTGGAACTGGATGCACTCTATCTCACTACTGAACAATCAGCTTGTCTCCTTCAAGATTTGCTAAGTATAGTTGCACTTCGAGAAATCTCTTGGGCTTTGGGTACTTTACTCACTTGTTGGAGGCGATGTGTTAATGGAATCGCGTGTACCTGACGCGTCTGCGCGGAAACAATTCCATGGTTGCATAGAATAATACTTTAAACATGTGAGTGCACAGGTTGAAATCCTTGGCGCGGAGGAAATCACTCCCCTTCTATGCTATGTGTCGAGTTGTTGGGCTATCAAATCCCAATAAATTACTCAGCAAGACGCTGAGAATTTTCACCTCCGATGATCTGATGACTACCGATGGATTCACGGACATCACGACGGTAAATAGAACTAGAGTCCATTAAAATCCATTACCTCGCGGGTAGAATAAGAATCCGAACGCCAAGAAGTGAAAACCCCACCAAAATTGACTGCTGAAAATTCGCGAGATTACTTTACTTTACTTTCTCTCCGCGCCAAGAAATTCAAAGTCTTGTGCACACGCTAATAGGTCTACCCGCTACTAGCTTACTGCTTAACTCTTGAAGCTACAACAGCAGTTGGTCAAGTCACCAGGTAGGGGGGTTGCATTCGCTATGACTGACCTACAGAAGAGGCCGTATGTGCCCCAAAAATCGCAGAATACAAGATATCCTGTCAGTTTATTTCAATGGATTGAGGAGAACGAGCTGACGATCTTCCGTAGCTCATTGACAATGACCCGTAAGGTAGCTAGTGCTGGTCTTTGCACACTCATCTGATCCTGATACAGCCATTTCACGCGGGTCGTCAGATACGCACGAAGACCGGACTATTTTCAGGGTGCCGCATTGGCCGCCTTCACTCCGGGCATGATGTTATTCTGGGAGAGGATTGCTCCATCAGGCGCTCAGAAGGGGGGCTTTGCGTCTGTCATGCGGCTGTCGTGCGTCATTGGTGCTGGTGCCGGATTTCTTTGGTTCTACAGCAGCTCTATTCGTGGGTCGTGTCTATCTACCTTTTGCATCGGGTGAGATCATAATGAGCAGTGCAGAACGATTTTACGGCGTGAGAGAGAACAAGCGAGAGATTGAAATGGATATGCGGGAGATGGTCGACAAAGTCAAGAGGAACGAGCCGCTATATGGAAAATCAAGTCTTACACCATACATGCAAGGAGTGGCTTCGCGGAATTCGAGGTACTCGGGCGTTTGGCTCCATGTCATTCCGTGGTTTAATTTTGTCAACCATGAACAGGTATCCTACACTGACCACTTCTATGAATGAATTGCCTGATTGACGCTATGTAGCACGGTGTTGATACTGCCAAATACTACGTACAAGCGGAAAGGGAATTAGCTGCAGAGGAAAAGGGATTGACGGAAGGCTCATAGATAGCCTTTGCTATCAAAAACATGTTGGGTGTTCCAATGGTATTCTATGACATTGTTGTTCTCCGAATGTGGACGACCGCTCGATCTAACGGTCGATTGAGTGCTTCTGAACACTAAAGTGTGTTCGATTTCGAAGGACAGGCGCATGATCATTTAGCGTTCTCTATGGCACTGGCCCACGATTGAGACGATACTAAGAGACGAAGCTAGAGGCTCCTGAATGCAACCTCATCCAAGTCTTGTGCAACTGACCGAGATGCGCCCGTCGGTGTCACATACAGCCCCACTGATCCTTTTCTATCTTTCCAGCGAGGTCAATTGGCTAGGGCTTAAAAATGGGTGGTGTGGCAAATTCCACCATAAGAAGAAAGCGCTCCATTTGGCAACACTCTATCATGGCAATTGGGATACCTGTGTCCATTGCGACAACAACATCCTAGATGCTTTTACAGATTCTGATGACTATAGATTTCGATATTTAAGGACGGAGGGGAGCGAGCGGCATAATCTCTGTGTTCAGTTGTCGGCCCTTCTTTGGTTTTGGCTCTGGTGCTATTGAATACTAATCAGCGCATCTTTGACATAGCTGATGGAGAAAAGATTTACCCTTCTCATTCTCTCGGACGTAGAAACGCCGCAGCAACATGATGGCTTCTTCGCGGTACAAACCCCCATGAACAGGGTAGGGCTTATCGATGCCAGGGCTGGCCGACTTTGATTAGCTTCAGCTGGTTTGTTTAGTAGATATACAAACTCTGAGTGAATGGAGAGCACTCCACCAGTGCCACCAAAACGGTCATTGGAACAGCCATAATACACATCTCTGATCCCATACTGACGTAAAGCAGACGCACACATAATGCAAGGTTCGACAGTTACGTAGACGTCCGTTTCACTGAATATGGATAGAGGATGACATTTAAGTATGTTGTTTATGGCTATCATTTCGGCATGTCTTGTGCCCTCCAGAATAAATTAGCTAGATAGACATCCACGGTCGCTGCAGATGTTGTTGGGAACCCCATTTCCATACCCAGAAGACCTACATTCAAAGACCTGTTAGTGTCGTTCATACCGCGACCAATTACTGTATCTTGATTTACGAAGACACAACCGACAGGCACTTCGTCGCAAGCCAACGCTTGCTCTGCCTGGACGCATATAAATAAGCTGCAAAGTCTCAATTAAGCTCAACAGGTCCTTACCAAATCTAATGCAATTCGCATGTAATCCAAACGTCTTTGGTCTTGCAGAGCCAGCTGAAGCTCCGGATATCCTTCCTGCATGGCCCAATATCGATATCGCCAGGAGGATCGTCCAGTTGGCTGGTCCGCGTTGGTCTAGCGCTAGTACCGCAGACGCGGCACGCGCTTCTACGGTAAGTACATTAGACTTACTTTACGTTGATATCTAGAAACGCGTCCTACCACCTCAAGTAGTAGCCGTGATAAGAGCGGGCTTTGGAGATAATCAAAAGCCAAGATGGCTCGTGGGTTGGGGAGGAGTGGATCAGGTCGTCCTGTGTTCAGCGAGCTGCAGCAGAATGGGGATCCTCCCCCATCTACGCTTGCTGCACAATTAGTCAACCATTTGACGGACGGGAGGAAACTTTCAAAGAACCAAGATCAAGAGACCTTTCGCCAGTTGCTTCATGAAGTTCTCGGTGCCCAGAGGGAGGCTGGTTCGCAAGCTCAGACGCACGACGCAGATAATGACTTAGATTGCAAACTCGTCTATGTGATTGTCAAAGCAGGACTCGAGACACTAACGAACGGCGATCCATTTGCTGGGCACACTGAACGATCTAGGCAAGTCATTGAGAGTTTAGCCGCGGTGGAGTATACGATTCGGAAGAATCCTGGAATCCTCTTTTACCCCACTCCACGTTATGAATCTCTTCCCAATCCCAGTGGACCCTTGTTCTGGTGGCTTATCCCCAAACTTCTACATGTCGTGGGACAGCTGCAGGGCGATGGTGTTGGAGGATGTGTTCTTAAGCTTCTAAGGACCATCGTAAATCTTGAGAGGAAGATCCATGCAAAAGGTATAAGGATATACTCAATCGTAAAATATTTCAAAGGATGCATCAAAGGCCAGCTTTCACACTTCAAATTCACAGCCACGATAGCTGACGATGTTGTAGACCTCCTTGATTACCTCGAGGCTTCCGGCTCAAGGGTTGCCGGGGATCGATATATAGCACAACCGAGTGTACCGTCAACTACTACATTATTGAACGTCTACCCCGGGTACCTACAAGATCATGGTCCGCAGGATACATTCCAGGTAGTGTGCAATGATAGGGTACAAGTGCTCAGCATTACCATGTGTCTCTTAGCGCTGTCCACTACAATATCACCTAGTGCTGGAGAGACTTGGTGGACGATCAACTCCTTTTCCGAACACGGCCAGCTTTTGAGTGATCTGACCCGCTTCTGGCATTCTGTTGCTGTGGGAGGCGTGCAACTTGACGGCAACCAAGCTTCCATGACTTCATTGGTCCTATTTCTAGACTCGCTTCGCTCATTCTGTACCCGCTATGTCGCAGCCGATATTCAAAATTCAACATTGCCCAGGTTCTCCATACTGTTCTCCCAGGTTATAACCACGTTTCTTAATGTTCAACCACTACCGCTAATGTCGTCCATCGAGACAAGCCTTTGTCTCAATTTAATCACAGTTGCTGCCCTTAGCCGGCAATCTAATCAACTTCATCGCTGCCTTTTCGACGATGTTCTGCCTTCTCTTTTGAGCGCCAGGAATGACCCGGGTCGGTTAGGTGGCTTGGGAGAAGACCTCCAGGTATGATACCGTATCTAGTCTATGAAAAATATGTTAACAGGAAGACTTTCAAAGTACATCATAGCCTTGACTAGCCGATTTTTGGAACGGACCGTGCATACAGCCTTACCGATAAAACCTCTTCGGGATCCCCAAATACGCAGTTTATGCCACGATCATTTTGCCGACCTCATAGTAGTACCAGTAAGCGAAGATGACCCTAGGCCCCAGAAGAGAGCTCGTCTATTCACTCCCGCAAAAGAAGGATCGACTATAAGTGCACGCGTCTATATCATTAATGATATTAGCATTCTATTAGGGATCCAGGAAAGTACCGAGCTTACCGGCCTAAGTCGGATTGCAGTGTATGTAATGGCCCATCGAACCATCTAATGGAGACTGACAGATGTGAGTGAGTACTATCCCAAGCTTCCGGAGGACTCACAGTGTTTGCTGTATTCGTCACTTGGCCTGCTTGCCTGTGCAAGCGCACGGACTCTTACCGAGGCGCCTAGCCTCGAAAACAATAAGACCCAACAGATGAAGTGCACCCTTTGCGACGACGATTCAAGGTGCAAATCTGCAGCTGCAACTTCGGAGAACCCCGACCTCGAAGTGATCATCTACACCGTCGCCGCCTTGATCAAACTCCCAAAAACTCACAAGTATAAACGACCTCGCGTTGCTGCAATGTTGGCCATAAAGCGACTACTTTCCCACACTGCAAATCTCGACCACTTAGATCTGGCAACCTCCCCGTTTGGCCAGTGGTGCTTGCAAGCTTTACACAGTTCCATTCGAGAGCTCCGAATTGCTGCAGGGTTAGTTAGGAATCTATGTCACATACTGTTATCGCTAATGCCAGTAGGCGAACATTGCCAATCTTCTTGCAAGCAGCTTGTCCCTTTTCTAGCCTCGCCAAAAACCGGCTTGTTGCGCTGGATTATCTGCGTAGCCTATCCGAAAAAAGCGACCTCACTTTGCAGGAAACGTGTATACTTACTTGGGGACAGATTGCTCGGTAAGATGAACACCTAGATTCTTGATGGTCTACTTACATTTCATCTTAGGGTCTCAGCCGGTGACGAGATGAATTTGGTTCTACTGAAACTCGTCGAGTACCTTGGGCATACCAACCCACTGATATGTGGACTTGCTTTTGACGAGGTCGGCACTTCTAACGTTGAAAATGTTTACGCTAATTAGATTCAGATTCAAAGACTATCTAATCACTCACCGTTCTCGGCAATGAAGTTATTCGCGCCTTATTGGCGTACTATTGCAGTCACGGTGGTCCAGGACCTGCACCGTCGCCCTCAAATCGCGCAGCAGGTATCTGATCTTCTAGGCATGAGCGTATCTGATTTTCTCTCCATGACCCAGATTCACACGGTGCCATTTTTTGTTTTGATAAAGAAACAAGACATTCTGCAAAGAATCGCAGACGCTTGTGGTCATTCAATAATGGCACTGTGCAGGGATCACAACAATCTGGCGGCGATACTTTCATGCGTACTGCTCCGAACTTCAAATGATGTTGACAGTCTAGTCATGAGTTTGCTTAACGCAGTGTCTCCGGAATTCAGCAACGTAGATTGCGCGGAGTTGCTCAAATCAGAGCCCCAAGCGACAGCTTCTGAATTATTAAGGGCAGGTGGTGAGATGGACGAAGCCAAGAAGGCCAAAGTAGGTTTGATTTCCACATTGCATAGGCTATTCTCAAAATTAATCTTGTGGAGGCTCATCAAGCGCTATATTTCCTCGCTGGCGTCACCCACGGTAAACCGATATTTGGTCGTGGGACGGCACGAAAAACGGATGTAATAGGTCCATTTTTCGAAACCCATGTTCTTGGTATAATGGCCCTTCTTGCCGATACCATCAACGACGGGAAGGGCCCCCAGCCCATATTGGAAAAGATCAGGTGTCTTGGAGCAATTCGTGAAATGGTTAAACTTGCCAAAGGTCATGTTTCCAATGGCTTACCACAAGTACTTCGAGATTCCTATAATCTACAGCTGACGCTGATACTCGGTCATAGATATGTGCATGCCTACGATCTGCCATCGGAAACAAGGACCTATGTAATGAAGGGTTTGACGCATGGATTGTCATGATGATCACTCTAGGAGAAGACGAGATCGCAAACCTTGTGGACCCAACCTTTGCCATTCTCATCCAATATTGGAACTCCTTCTCTCCGAAAACCCAGGCACGGGCATATGACATGATAAGCCACATCTTGAAGTCTTACTCGTCAATGATACGCGACATTGTACATACCCTACCTTCTCTCGCTGCGATACCTCTTCTGGCCAAATTTGAGGAAGAGCTGAGTAAATTACAAGCTCAAATGGACATAAAGCACCATTTCCAAGCCTTCAGCCAGCGCTGTCAAAATGAAAATGCCACAGTGGTTTTATGTGCCCTCCATGAGCTCGCAGAATACCTTTCCAAGCATCAGGATTTCCTGCACGAGGCTGCTAACTGCGAGCAGCCTGACCCTGTTGTCGCTCACCTGGCGAGGTCAATCCTGGACACTTCAGTCCTCTTCAATAACGCACACTCAGAGATCTCTATTCTTTGTGCCAAATGCATGGGTCTTGTCGGATGTCTTGATCCTACGCGAATAGAGGCGGTCAGGGAGAATAGAGAAATCTTGGTCTTATCGAATTTTGTCCGAGACGATGAGACAAATGACTTCGTAGTATTCTTTCTCTGCGAAGTGTTGGTCAAAGCTTTCCTCTCGGCGACAAATTCACGGAGCCAAGGCTTCCTGGCATACGCCATGCAAGAGCTACTCAGCATTACGAATATCCGAGAATCTGTGAAGCCACGCTCACGTGACGGACCGTACGATGCAAATTATCGCAGATGGGTATCGCTTCCTGAGTCAGTGAGGACCACACTGATGCCGTTTACCGATTCCAAATACTTTGTAACCGCCGGAATACCGCAACCCCTTTGCTCATACCCCTTACACAACGCAGGGATGGGTTACAGTCAGTGGCTGCGCACGTTCACCTTTGACCTTCTAAAAAAGGCCGTAGGGGGAGGCAAAGTTCATATAATCTTCTCGGTTCTAAGTCGCATCGTGCGTTTCCAAGATATCTCAATATCCAGTTTTCTACTACCCTTCGCCTGCTTGAATGCTATAGTCAACGGGGACGATGGCGAAAAGCTCCCTATTGGTCAAGAATTACTCCTTGTATTGGGTCAGCCATTGCCTGAACATGCTTCTTCAAGAGACAGCGTCATTCTCTGTAGTCAGGTAAATGGTGCTGACCTCATAATTCCGACTCATTTTTCCTGACTGTATGCAGACTTCCTTCCAGGTTCTTGACTATCTGTCGCGATGGATGCAAGAAAAGAAGAAAGACGTTGCGAGTATTAAGAGCCCAAGCATACGAATTGGTCGATCGCCGTCCGAGGCTGAGCTTGAGAGGGATGTCATACAAATATCGAGCGTTGAGGCAATTCTCGCTATGATACCCACCGACGTGATCTCCCGGCGAGCAGTGGAGTGCAAGTCATACTCTCGTGCACTGTTTCACTGGGAACAATTTATTCGTCAACAGAGGCATCAGAATCAGGTTGCGAACCGAACAGTTGATTTGGAAACAATGTATGAAAGGCTCCAGGAGATTTATACTCAGATCGACGAGCCTGATGGTATTGAGGGTATTTCTACGCACTTGCAGGTACTAAACATTGATCAACAGATTCTTGAGCATCGGAAAGCAGGAAGATGGACTGCAGCACAGAGCTGGTATGAATTGCAACTCACTGAGAAACCTAACGATCTTGATGTCCAATTTAACCTTCTTACAAGTCTCAAGGAATCTGGCCAGCACGGTAGAAGCCTTTACGCCTCTTTCTTGTAATTTTGACGCTAACGTTTTCAAGATGTCTTGTTGAACCAAGTCGAGGGCTTCCAGCGGTCCGAGGCAAGCAGCGCGCTGTCACTGCCGTTCGCGATCGAGTCATCCTGGGTGACCGGGAAATGGGAGAAGTTGAGGAAGTATCTCTCCCAATCTACAGAAAACTCGGAAGGGAATTTCAATGTAGGCGTCGGACGGGTGCTGCTGGCACTCTCGGAAGAAAAGCTCGATGATTCTACTGCTGTCCTAAATCAACTCCGAAGGCACACTGTGAGAGGCCTCTCGGCAACCAACACATCTTCTCTACAAGATTGTCACGATGCTTTGTTGAAGTTTCATGTGCTCACAGAGATCGAGATGATTCGCGATGAACGAAATATGGACAAAGCTGGAACTTCCAGCTTACGCACATCTCTTGAATTAAGACTAGACGCTCTCGGCCCATTTCTCTCCGATAAGCAATACATACTGGGGATTCGTCGCGCTGTAATGCAGCTTTCTAAGTAAGCACTCTGTCATCTATTCTGATGTCGGCTAACATTGGAAGACGCGATTACTCACCAATCGACATCGCCTCGGCCTGGTTAAGGAGCGCAAAGTTGGCACGGAAGGGTAACTTCACACATCAAGCTTTCAATGCAGTCTTGCATGCCTCTCAGCTTGGTGAGGTCTCAGCAACAATTGAGCACTCTCGGCTATTGTGGCGAGAAGGCAATCATCGTAAGGCGATTCGAAGTCTAGAGGGTGCCATTGCTGCCAACGCTTTCAGATCTCATGATTACACGGAGGCTGACGAACCTATGATCACAAACAACCCGGGAAGACAGCATCAGCAGAATCCGCTCAAAGCAAGGGCTCATCTGCTCCTCGCGAAGTGGATTGACAGAGCTGGTCAAACCCGATCCGACATTATAATTTCTCAGTACAAAAAAGTCACTGTTAATCACAATCGATGGGAGAAAGGCCACTACTATCTTGGTAAACACTACAACAAGCTGTTCGAGTCCGAGAAGGCAAAACCACCCGGGAAGCAAGCTCAAACGTTCATAATTGGCGAGACTGCAAAGCTTGTAGTCGAAAATTATCTCCGAGCATTAGCATTTGGTGCTAAGTATATCTACCAGACTCTCCCCAGACTCTTGACGCTCTGGCTGGATTTGGGAGCGGAAGCTGAGCAACCCCTTGACCCTAAGTACGGCAATGATGATAGCTTCCGCAAGCATGTGATGGGACAACGACGGAAAATGCTTGACTCCTGCCACATCGCGATCAAAAAGTACACCGATCGTCTGCCGGCTTTCGTCTTCTACACAGCATTATCTCAGCTTGTCGCTCGAATCTGCCATCCGCATCAAGCCGTGTACAACCTTGTAGTTGATATTGTGACGAAGGTTGTTAGTAATCATGCGCCACAGGCACTTTGGACATTGCTGGCACTGATGAAGTCCTCGGCCGCAGACAGAGCAAGGAGAGGACTCGCTTGTATGACTAAAGTTCTCGAGAATATCCGAAGAGCGAGGACCGACTCCGCAGGATCGGAAATGAAGGCTTTCATCACGAACGGCCAAAGATTATCCGACCAGTTGCTGCATGTTTGCGAGGGTAGTATCGATGGCAAGCCATCCCACATTAGCCTTCAGAAGGATCTCGGATTCCATCATAAGACTGCATCCTGTAAACTTGCGATTCCTCTCGAGGTGGCTCTGACAGCAAGTCTGCCAACAATAACGGACAATGTGAACATGAAGCAACATAAAGCATTCAACACGAGGGACTACATACACATATCGAGTTTCCTTGACGATGTTTTGGTTTTGAACTCCTTACAAAAACCTCGCAAGATCAGCATTCGAGGCTCTGATGGGCATGTCTACGCACTCCTCTGCAAGCCGAAGGATGATCTTCGCAAAGATCAACGGCTCATGGAGTTCAACGCCATGATCAACCGAGCTTTGAAGAAAGATGCGGAATCCAGTAAACGTCGTCTCTACATCAAAACCTATGCCGTCACACCTCTCAATGAAGAGTGCGGCCTCATCGAATGGGTTGACAACCTCAAAACCCTGCGCGAGATTCTTTTGGCCAGCTACAAGCAAAAAAACGTGCAAATCAACTACTCCGATATCCGCAGCCTGCTCAATGAATCAATCTCCGCTCCTGAAAAATTACCCGTCTTCACAGACAGAGTCATATCGCACTTCCCGCCCGTCTTCCACGAGTGGTTTGTCGAGATGTTTCCGGAGCCTGGCGCCTGGTTCACAGCTCGTCTGCGCTATACTCGCTCTTGCGCAGTCATGTCCATTGTGGGCCACGTACTTGGTCTGGGGGATCGCCATGGCGAGAACATTCTCTTCGAAGAGGGCAACGGCGGTACCTTCCACGTCGACTTCAACTGTCTGTTCGACAAAGGTCTCACCTTTGAGAAACCGGAACTCGTGCCTTTCCGCCTCACGCACAACATGGTTGACGCGTTCGGCGCCTACGGCTACGAAGGGCCCTTTCGCAAATCGTGCGAGTTGACCCTGGGTATATTGCGCCAGAACGAGGACACGCTGATGACGATTCTGGAAACGTTCCTTTACGACCCGACGACGGATTTCATTGGGAAGAAGAAAAAGGTGGTTAGTGTTGTGCCTGATACGCCGGAAGGGGTGCTGGAGAGTGTGAACAACAAAGTGAAGGGGCTGTTGCCCATGGAAAGTGTGCCGTTAAGCGTGGAGGGATATGTACAGGCGTTGATCCAGCATGCGACCGATCCGTTCAAGCTGGCGAGCATGTACATAGGTTGGTGTGCCTTTTTCTAGCATGTAGGCGAGATTCATTGCGACGCATGTATTATAGACATCGCCCGAGTATACTGGATGTAACATATTTCCCGTGATCTATCTGAAAGAATAAATGGCTTTCCAAAAGCGCCTGAAGTTCAAGTCAACCGATCCAAGTCAAGTAATTCGTATTTAGATAGTGGAGAGAATGATGGGTTTTTGTTTTAGGACATTGAAGAGACGTGGGCGTTTGAGCTGGGTGGCACTTCGTGCTGGTTGTCGCGCACATGAATATAAACCTAAGTCGGAACGATATCATCCGGAATGGTGACATGTTCACCATGAAGGGCAAGGAAATCTAGGTATGTCTATCTAATCTATTCCAATGGCATGCATTCATACATTTGCCTGATGCATGATGCACGGGTCTCTAAAGCGTCTAATCATTAAAGACGTGGCAATAAGCCACCCTCAACTAGACATCTAAGAACCGATTCTTAGGGGACTTCTGGATGTTGCTGAAGCGGAATTATAATCTTGGTGGGAAAGCCGTCGCGTTGATACAAGGTTCGAACGCTATCCCACGACCAAACAAAGACCTCCGTACGTCCTTTATTGAAGTGGGCATTGTCATCCGCTCGGAGCCTGACATCCTTGAATGGAAGCTTGTAGGGCATCAGTCTTGCGAGGCGGTGTTGCTCCCTGGGATAGGCCGTCTTTTCTTGCCGATTCGCTTTTCCTACCACTCACTGTACCTTCGTGCCTTCCTTGGTTATTCGACGCTCCCTCCTCTTCTTCGCCGCTTCAGGGCCAGACTCCGTATCTAATAGGTAGTCCCACCATCGGAAACTGCTCGAGTAATTTCCAATGAACCTCTCATGGTGGATGTCATGGTGTTCTGCGCCTGCCCAGAATGGGAGGAAGTGATGCAGACTCCATGGAAACTCATAGCCACTGTGTGCATCAATGGCCTGGAAAAGTCGAAACACAATCCAAGTATACATAGTTAAGATGTGGAGATCACCGGTGATCGCACACCACAGTATCGGAACTCCCACCGCGCCGAGGCCAAGGATCATCACTTCAATGGGTGATGCGTACTCCGCAGCCAAGCCGAACGGAGCGGAATATTGGTGGTGGATTTTGTGGATGTTCTTGTAGAGCGGGCCCCAGTGCAGAGCACGGTGCGACCAGTAATGCCATGTGTCCTCCAAAACGAAGAAGATGGCGATCTGATATGCCATGGTGAGGAGAGACGGGAAAGGTACGCTGGTGGCGAGTCCGAAGTATTGGGCCGTGGGATGGAAAAGCCTGGACTCATTTAATTGGCATATATCAAGGGATGACTCTATATTCACATACCATATTTGTGGTAGCTCAACGGTGAAATGGGAGAGCAAAACCAGCTTGGCGCAATTCCACTGCTCTTGAGCTGTCGGAAGTTTTTGCTATTATAACATCAGCGATTTGATCTATAGAGCGGTCTCGACGTGAGAGAAATAGGGATAATCACATTCTGTATCTTATACTTATTGAAGTAACGAATGCGATCGATTAACGCCCAGGGGAGGGAGCGCCCAAAATAGACGATCTCGTGCATAACGAACGACATGATACCCGTAGCGAGGACATCATTCTGTAAGTAGGCATACCACGCCGCCCACAGTCGCTCGAACACATTCAAGTGGACATTGTATGTGGATATCTCGTCGAACGAACCCCAGTAAGTCTCCGCAGGTGCCGAGAACAGTAGGGACGTTGAATTCCTATTGATTTATATCAGCGAACGCTTGAGGTGCTCAAGCTTTGGGCAGACTTACATGGTAGACAAAATGACGGACGCAGAAAGCAAAGAATACGCAGAGAAAGTCGTTGCAGGTTGGGTGAAGTAGTAAAGATTATTCTACTATTATTATGCACCAGGGTCCGCGGCAAGTCTCCAAGCCGAATGCTCGGGAATGGTATGATCACCTATATTAGTAAGCAGCATTCCGCTTACCTCTGCCGAGCTCTGCCAAGCTCTGACGATTGATGTCTTCGCCAGCTGGGTGATGAGTACCTATGTATTGTGTTGGATGCTGATGTGGACACGAGCTCCCTCAAGGCACATTCTACGCAATATGCTGAGCACAATGCTGTCCCCCTACTGAAAGGTCCTAGCTGCCCATCATGTCATTCGTCACAGAGCAAGTCATGGATTACTTCCAGAGCAGTATGGTGCGATATCCTTCTGACCATGAAACAGCCACATCAGCAGGGTCGATGGCCAACTCGACCGGCTGCAGCTTTCGAAGCAGTCACCGGCGCCGTCCTCGTCGGAGCTATACTCTACCTCTGATGAGCCGGCACCATCGGAACTCAATGGATCTAACAATGGCGCAGAGATAGCTCGCATGTCCATCCTACGGGTCGCCATCAGAGCTCTCTCCGCGTCTTCGACTCCTCGTGCTGTCCTCCCTTCCACAACGGTTCTCTTCAGTCTTCAGCAAGCCGGATTACTGCAGTCCTCTACTTCGGACATTAATGTTGCAACACTGAGCACAACGCAAGAACAGGATCTCGAATGGCTTGCTGTCAGCAAAGCTACAATCCAAACCTATGGACTTGTCTTGAATACCTTGTTAGATCAGACTATACCCTTGAGCAGTGATATTGCCTATTGGGATGAGATCTTGGGTTCCTACCGTTACACCTGCTTGTATACTGTTCAGACCGCTCCCCTACGTCTCTGGGCTTGGGCCAACGATATCTACAGCGATGCTTGGCAGAGGCTTCAATCGATAAGAAGCGCTAGCGAGTATGACGGAAATCTGTCTACCTCCGTAACTGACCGCTGGAGGCAATTCTACGGCTTAGTTAAGGATAGCGTACGTGATCGCTCACTAGCCGATATGCAGTCAAAAGTACTGTCACCATTGACCAAGAGCCGCATGGAAGCAAGATCGAAGAGGAATCATCTACGGAGGTTACGTGAGATGAGTGCGAGTGGGCTTGGGATACTCATGGACGAAGGTATGATATTCGATGCAGAGGATGAGGGATCGGTCAGCTCGAAAGATCGTTCGAATAGCAAGGATGAATGGAGAAGCGTGGTTTCGAAAAGTATTTCTTTGATGGAGACAGTGCTTCAGAATATGACTGTACTTGAACTTGGAGCAGGAGACATGGAAGAAACCGTATTCCAAAGCCTTGACGATGATTCAGAAACTGCGCATCGAGAGGCAGCGTTTTCCCAGACTACACAGCTTGTAACTCGACTTGAAAACATTCTAAAAGTCCATGTCCCGGCTCACATTGCTGCCACGACAGAAATCAATCGAGATCATGGTCGGCCCTCTCGATTCGTCCGCTATTGGTTAACGGGATTGGCTCTTTTCCTTTCGTCTAGTACGCTACTACGCATTTTTGTCAACCGAAAAGCTGAAATCATTACATGGATCCGCGATTGTGGAACGACTACCATTGATTTCTGGAATAATTGGGTGGTCGAACCGACCAAAAAGGTCATTGGGACTATTCGCCATGACAAGGATAGCGAGATCGCCATCATGAGTAAAGAAAGCCTACAGGGCGATAGAGCTAGTCTAGAAAGAATGGTGGTAGACTTTGCGACTGACAATCATAATACGTCTACAGGAGCGCCACTTACAGGTGCAGAAATTGCAGATGTCAGAGCCAAAGTCAGGGAAGGCGATCTAACCCCCGTCCTAAGGGCCTATGAGAGGGACCTTCGCAAACCTTTCATGGGGACGATCAGGGGTGATCTGATCCGTGCACTCCTAATTCAGATCCAGAAAACCAAAGTTGATGTGGAGGTTGCCGTTGGCGGCATCGATAATCTTCTCAAGAGCCAAGAGCTTGTCTTTGGCTTTGTTGGTCTCACGCCTGGTGTCTTGGTCTGTCTTGGTCTCTCTCACTGGCTCAGCGGTGCTTTTGCAGGACGCAAGGGAAGAATAGAGGGGAGGAAGCAGGGTAGCATAGTCCGGATCCTCAGGAATATCGATCGCATTTTGGTTGGCTCCACACCATCCGCGAACGGTATGCTGTCCTATAAAGATCACGGCATGCTTCTGTGCGAAGTTCATATTTTGCGACAAAGAGCACAACGTACCTTACCTGGAGAGATCAACAATGAGCTCTTGGAGGACATCAACGATCTGATTGATCTTCGGACTGGTGTCGAACGACAAGTCAGGGTTGTTGAAAGGATACGTTGGGCATATTCGAAATGGTTGCAATAAGAGGACAGCATGATGCGCAATGAATATAGCATAGCGATGGCTGTCGGCATTTTCCAGGCGTTTGAAAGGGAAGAATTGTCTGTATTTCTAGGCATGCTTCACTCCCTAAGCGTTCTGTACACTAGGTACCTTAAGACTATTGAGGTAAGCTTTGTAGTGGCAATGAGGTATTGTCAAGAGTAATCAATCAGCTCGGTAGGATCAGGGTAGGAGGTACTTTATATGCTTTACCTCGAGCAGCTCATGTGCTTCTTGAGACTGCCGCCTAGAATAGCGCTTGTTTGGGGGAACTTGGCTCTTGACGGTTGACCTTATTCTACCTCCCCCTGATAATGACGAGATGCGCTTCCAATCTCCAAATCAGTCCACCCTAAACCACGAATACACAACACTGACCGTGAGCACTGCGGTTGAGCTCAATAGGACCACTCCTTAGCGGCACATAAGATCCTGAGCATTGGCGACCGATTGTAGTGCACCCAAACGAGCAGGAGCGTGAATCTTCCAGCATTCAACCAAAGCGCACCCTACCACTCCTCTCCACAGCAAACATGGCTGGGACTCGGAATTATGACTTCCTCGTACGTCGTCAGAATACTCAATTCCCCGTGATGTTAGGGCCGTATCTACTAACGCTGACTGCTCAACAGATAAAGCTCCTTCTCATTGGCGATTCCGGGGTTGGAAAATCATGCTGTTTGCTCCGGTTCAGCGAAGATTCCTTCACACCGTCTTTTATCACAACCATAGGTATCGACTTCAAGATCCGAACCATCGAGCTGGATGGCAAGAGGGTGAAGCTGCAGATATGGGACACGGCCGGCCAAGAGCGATTCAGGACAATCACCACCGCATATTACAGGGGTGCTATGGGCATCTTACTAGTCTACGACGTCACCGATGAGCGATCCTTTAATAGTGAGTGTCTTGGTCAACGGAAGTTCATGGTAGGCTAACATCGATTAGACATCCGGACCTGGTTTTCCAATGTCGAACAACACGCAACTGAAGGTGTCAACAAGATTTTGATAGGAAACAAGTGCGATTGGGAAGAAAAACGAGTGGTATCAGTTGAACGAGGACAACAATTAGCGGACGAGCTTGGCATACCGTTTATGGAAGTATCGGCCAAGAGCAACATAAACGTCGAGAAAGCATTCTACAGTCTGGCGGCAGATATCAAGAAGAGGATCATCGACACATCGAGGACAGATCAGGGTCCTTCACAAGGTGTCAACGTGGCAGATCAAAACAACAGTATAAGTTCGATGGGTGGGAAATGCTGCTGAGCGGACGGGAAGCTGGCGGGCTACTGAATGGAAACAAGAATACGTTTCCAGCATTCACTTTGTTCAGCGGATGTTGCTGTACGGCGCAAGGCGCAGGCTCCGCTTGGTCTCTTTTCGATGTCAGATACTTCTAGGAACGTGGCGCATCACGTCTCATAATAATCCGTATGAATACATGGCTTGGGAACTGAAGGACGTTGTACCGATGTTAATAAAGTGCTAACGCAATAGGAGAGTATCCTGCGGGACTACGAGGCAGGTACCGATGTGCCCCCTAAGCCACGCCTACTAATCTCGATCATTCGTGAGTACACCCGAGGATCGTAATATGGACGAATACGATTCGTTGTTGGGTCCGGACTTTGACACAATACAATAACGGGCATTCATCTCGCTGTACATGCATTACTGTGTCAACAACTCCACCCATGAAACACATCTCCCGCTCATCATTGACCAACCACACCGTTTTCCACCTCGGCCTGCTTCACAAATAGCCAAGTATAACGCGTAGGCTACATAACAAGTCGCTAATCCAGAAATTCAGAAATGGGGAAATACAATGGCGTCCATGAGCCTGTTACGGGAAGGGATCAGACGAGCGAATGTGTCAGGATGTTGAATAGACGGCGCTGCAGAGGCAATTTGCTGTATACTGGGGGGGATTGTGTGTGCATGCGCTTAGATAGTTCATGTTGTGAGTTGTATAGGGATTGATAACACTACAGCGTATAATGTTTGCGTCTCTACTCGCAAGGGGATGTGAGGGGGGGAGGGTGAAGAGAAGGTGGAGTTGGAGATCCTGGAAGCGGCTGTAGATCGAATGTATCAACTGCAAAACAGGTCAATAGAGCGGTAAGAGGTCATCGGATGGTATGACGCATCTCAGCACTACATGTTCGCGGCTCCTATATGCAGGACGCGGTGACCTGCGGAGTGTTTTTCTAGGCAACTAATGTAGGGGTATAGGTGTGTTCAATGGGGCTACGGAGCCGGACGAACCATCCTCCTAACCACGTATAAATCCTCACCTTTTTGAACGTCTCTCAGCCGGAGAAAATCCCACGTCGTGGTATCCTCCTTTGAAAAGTCCTCGGCACCCTTCCCAGTGCCTACAGGGCCTATCTAGGCTTTCGGAGCACAACCAATTCTCACTGCAATAGTGCATGCTGGCATCCAGACGCGATTACACGCATTCCGCTCGGCACGATCCATGATGACATATGCTGAAATCCAGGCCACTCAAAGACTACCTTCTGCGTCCATACCGACCCCTACTCCTGCTCCGACTTCGGTCGCTGTAGCTAGAAAAGCTCGAGTAGCTGGGACTCCTCCTTTGCCTTCCTCCTCGTGGTGGTGGCGGTGGACTGTCCCGACGTCTGTAACCTTGAGTGCGTCGCGGTGGAGAACGGGACCTCGATCGCGAAGAGAACGAGCGGGATCGAGTTCTTGATCGCGAATATGAACGTGGCCGGTTGGTACGTAGATCACGGTCCCTCGGGCCTGGGCCATTTCCGTATCTTCTCGGTGGAGGACTTCTCCTGGGCGGTAAAGGCGAACGATATCTGCCGCCCCCTGGAAAGTCATCCCTCCCAAACCTTGAGCTTGGAGGCGGTGGTGCTCCACGATAATTCCCGGGCGGAGGAGGTCGTACTTCATACCTATCGTGTATCGGTGCTCCTCTACGGGCTGGAGGTGGGGAGCGTGAGAATCTGCGGCGAGGAAGGACAATCGACACGTTTATGATTGCTCCGTCTAGTTGCGCCTCATGCATGTGGGAGATTGCAGCTTCAGCATCTGGCGTATCCATGAAGATGATATAAGCGGTACCGCGATTTGTCATGACTGTCGCTGTCAGTATCTTATTTTCCGCAAGGTTTATTCAACTCACATTGCCTATTCATGGGCAATTCGAGCTCCCGAATTGGTCCATAAGCGCCAAATATTTCTTGGAGATGGTCCTCGTTGACGTTCTTGGTGAGCTTTTCCACCACGATCTAGACCTGGTTAGACATGTTTGCGATACCAGTCATGATCGTTCGGGGTACCTTTGAACTTTTTGATGTGGGCGAACCTCGAGTGGGACTTCGTGTGTAGCTCCGATCTCGATGTCTTCGCCCTACCCTTCCTGCGCTTCTACTTCGCGAGACGCTCCTTACGGGACTCCTACTTCTGTCCATGCCGCTTTTGATACCATTGCGCCTGTCGCCATGGTGCGAAGGCGATCGGCCGGACGTTCTTGATCGCGATCTAGGACGAGGCGATATAGTCCGACGAGGTGGTGATCTTGTTCGTGGAGGCGTCTGTGATTTGGCGAACGTGCTGTTGTTTTGGCGTGATCGCGTACGACCTCTCTTAGGAGACAAAGAGGACATCCTAGGATCATGAATGGAGTTGGCTGGGAAAGATGTTTCATTCGTCAGACCGTCGTAGAATAGAAATGAACTTAAGGTTCTTATGAGCGGCAACAAAAGGAAGCTAATTCTAGAATAGTTCTAGTTCTAATTTGGAACACGCGAAATCCCGGTTCTGATATTCACAACGGGTCGTGCCGGTCAACTTATAATGTTCGATAATCTTCCATAATGAGGAAAGTCCATAGAGGATGCGTGTCACTTCGATTCAATGAATTAAGATATAGCGAGCTTACACTGCGCAGATTTTTGTACCCAGTCAGGGATGTGAAAGAGTCTTGCGTACACTGGATCGTTCTTAGGTAAAAGTTGGAATCCAAGAGTCAAAGTACTATGACCTTCACCTTCTAAAGTCATTGTGATCTTACGATGATCTAATGTGCTACCACTGTTATCATACATGAAGACATATGAAGCTTCCGCAGACATTTAGTAAGAGCGTCAAGATCGCGAGATTCTCGGTACCTCTACAACCTGAGTACTTGATGCGTCATATCACAGAATCTGCGCAGTGACCCTTCCCCTCACCCTTGCTGTGAATTATAGGCTCATCCTGCCGTTGTGATGCCTCGAATGTAGAGCTTTCCAAGGTCGTAAGGACTTCCAATGTCGAACTCATAGACTACGGCGATCGTCCACCGGTCCGGTACATGTTAGACACATCAGAAATCCACTGAGCGTTGACAACGCAGGCATTGAGTGATTACGTGGCGCATAAGGCCTTTGCTAATGGGGCCCATTCCATTCCGCATCATGGTTGTTTGCGAGCATGCCCTGGTAAAGGCTATAGTGAAGGTAAGACCCATGTTAGAACATCCAAGTATGCTGACGATCTAGAAATTAAGAAAGCTATCGAGAACTGAAGTAGGCGACAGCAGAATACGGTACCTCAAGTCTACATCATTCAGGCTTCGATCTAATCTAAGCTCACATTCCCACGATTCCATATCGGCTCCCCCTCCCCAATCCTGTCTCCCGTCAGCTTGTCTCTTTTCGACCACTTGTCGGAAGGACCCCATAGCGCTCCCATTACTTCAGGGAAAGAACCATCGGAGCTGGGGTACGTTGCCATAATTTCCGCATATCTCCTGTACTCAGGCGGGTTTCTTACGGCCCACGATGAAGTGGTTGTCCGGAGATGTCCAGATCGTTGTCAAAGCCTTCGGTAGCAAAGAGTGGTGTTATGCAGTCTCGCTCAATGGCCTTGCCTTCCTTCTCTTTCCGGTTCATTGAATATCGTTTACCATCCAGCATCCGAATGGTATTTATCAACGTCTCACTATCAACCAATGATACCCTTCAAGCTTATAAGATAAAGCTGGCCCTGGATTCCTCCCTTGCGCTAACAGCCCAAGGGTGGGAGCTGGCGTGCAAGAAGACGTCGGCTAAAAATCTTATCGCGTTCGCTACATCGCCATCTCGTCCACTTCCACACCGTCTCCACATCCATTCCGTCCTTCTGAATTGACAGAGCATTATCGAACGTCTCGGAGACTAATAACATCAAGAACCATTAGAATGTCATCCTATACACTCAACGAAGGCCAGACACAATCGAAAGGCATGCACGCCAGAGTCTAGCTAGCCACCAAATGCAGTAAGACCGCGGTACCTGCGGTCAAGTCAAACAACAAGCAAGAGCTGGTGGAGAGACTCGGTTGATATGACCTACTTGGGGCCTCTGATTCGAGACGATCGTTCACTGGAAGGATGGTGAAGTACCGGAAGACTTGTCGCTTCTGGCATCAACATTGACCATAGGCGGCCGAGACCCCTGCAGTAGTCTAGTGAACCCCTGCAAGCAGGCGTCGTTGAGGTCATTTTGAGCAGATTTTGTATACCTAAGGGGGTTTTGGTTCATCTTCTGGGGGAATTGTTTGCGGCGAAGGTAGTCTTACAAATCCTGTAGGCAGCAAGGCTAGCTATGCAGCAACGTAGGAGTGCGAGAGCCATCATCCCCAAAACCGTCAAGCATAGTAGCTTCTACCAAAACCATGATGGACTTTCTCCAGGCGCTGTCTCTAGAATTCAGTCGAGGTTCTTAGCCCAGCTTCGGTACAATGCCAGCCCGAAAAGTGGAGCACTTGATCCTTTGATGCTGCCAATTTCTGTAGTTGCACGCCTGGACTTATGTGGTCTTGACATGTATCCGAGTCCGTGCGTATAGATCTTACAGAGGCGATAAGCCAAGCAGTAAGAGAAGGACCGCTTCGTCTCTATCCCTACTGACGGGTCATGAGCTCTCCCATCTTGTTTTATGCAACTGATATGGGAGCCCTAAAACCTCATTGTCGTCCGGCACCCCAACTTTCGTATCTTTGCAACATCTGGGGTGTTACCGACTTCTGTGCCTTGGCTAGCGCATCTGCGAAATGCCTCTGACCAAGCAAGCGCTCTTCCCGTAAATCAACCTTTTCCCTGAAGGCTGCAATACGAGCGTTTCCACACATATGCACTATTTCTGCTCCAGAAAAGCCCTCCGTCAATTCTATTAGAGCATTTTCATCGATGGAGTCCTTGTGGTCCGTATTTGAGGGTGTTCCCATCCTCAGAATTTCGCGCCTGACTTCGGCATCCGGTAGTCCAACATAGATGGTGGTATCCAGGCGACCTGCACGCAACAGTGCGGGATCCAGGACTTCTGGCTTGTTGGTAGCCGCAAGAACAAATATCCCCTCGGAGGCCACCAAGCCGTCCAGCTCATTGAGTAATGTCGTAACAGTTTGGACGACACCTTGCTGTCCGCCTACAATTGTAGCACCGACAGCGTCAATCTCATCGAAGAAGATGATGCTAGGTTTCAAAGTACGAGCTTTGCAAAATAATTCTCGGAGCTTACGTTCAGACTCGCCAACGTACATGCTCGTTAGCTCTGAACCCATCACTGCCATGAAGTTCATGCTCGACTCAGTTGCAACAGCTCTAGCAGTCATTGTCTTTGAACAACCAGGTGGGCCGTAGAGCAAAAGCCCCTTTCGCGGTCTAATGCCAAATTCCACCATCAATTGAGGGTACTGTACAACATTAGTGACACAACTAGAGCTAACTTAAGATGTCGATTACCCTGATTGGCCAATCGAGTGCTTCTTCGAGTATCTTCTTAACTTCGGCTTGACCCGCGATGTCGGTCCACCTGACTTCCGGAATCTTTAGACGGTCATCTTGCAAAGCGACGGGGCGTACATAAGTGAGAGCGTTATTGAGGTCATCTTGCATGTCTGTGAACATAACTTCTGGCTTCTCCGGCTCGTCCATAGTTGGGCTCCCTTCATGTAGTTCGATACGAGCGTGGAAACTTCTTATCGCTTGTTTTAACAGCCTTTTCAGATCGCTACCAACGAAGCCAGGGGTACGGGCCGCGATATCATCCAGTGTCGAATGGCTTCCATCCCTAGGCAAACCCCCAAGTATTTTCAAGATCTCTGAGCGTGACTTGGTGTCTGGGACTGGGAACTCAATTACATCTTCGAAGTATTCAGCTTTTCTGAGGTCTGAATGGATCTCTAATAACGTTCGGGCTGCTCCAACTACCAGCGTACGACTATTGACAAGACGTTTGAGCTGTTGCATCAACGATGGTCCAAAATGAGGACCCACAGAGTCCTGGACATTCCTGAATGTGGCAATTGACTCAAGATCTTCGATAATGATGACACTCGGTTGATTTTCCAGGGCCAGAGAAAAGGTTCGATCCAAGGCAGCTCTGGCTCCATCGTACCCCTGAGCGAGAATCACACGGTCGATACTGACCACCTGACGCCAGCCAGCCGCAGCAATCTTGCCCAGTAAAAGGCTTTTGCCTGTTCCGGAGGGGCCGTACAGAATGATACCACCCTCACACGGCTGGTAGAGAGGATGGAAGCTATGATTATGGGGCTTTTGGAAAGCCTTGAGTTTTGCGTTAATCTGTGTCACTTGCGCATAGAGGCCACCGATCCCTTGGAAAGCCACGGACAGATCATGATGATGCTTTTGATCTAGGGAAGTTTGCTCAACGATGCGGACTTTGCATTTGGGCGCTGCGCGATAGAGGCCTCGATCGATAGATGCATTAATTATGATGATTCGGAATGTTTTCTTCACGCCAAAGCCCATGACGTTCTCGATCTCTAATCCAGGTGTTAATAAGTCCGCCTCGTGCAGATACGACTTGAGCAGAACTGCCCAATCAAGGCTTTCATCCTTGTCAAGACTCGGGGTAGAGATGGCTGATTCATCAAAAGAGACCTCACGTAAGGCAATTTCGAATGCATCCATGACTGATACATTGCTGTAGGATATGGTGACTCTGCTGTCAAGCTTGATGCTGTACAATTTTTGGAGAGCTCTCGACAATTGCACCACGTCGTCTTTAATCTTCTCGGTAGCACTCCAAGCGACGGCGGGCCCTGCTACACCTTTAGAAGTTTCTAATGTGCAAATGTCGCCAGGATTCATATGTAGAAAAATGGCAGGCGAAAGATAGATTTTAAAAACATCTTTTAGATCATCTCGAAACGAGGGCCGCACCTTTCGATCCCCTGCAGTCCTGAAGACCATGGTGAGAGAGGGGTGTGGTAGAAACGGTATAAAGGGGATTTCCTCGCAGCTCCTCGCTATAGATTTTCAGTCGAGTTATCAATTAGCGCCCCATCAGTAGAATTATAGGCGACTAGCTCGAGATAAAATACAGATACTCATTCCAAGATGAGCGACCCCGGGTTCGAACCAATATTCAGAGACTCTGGTCATCTACAGAAAATTTTAGCTACCAGATGAATTGATAGAGTTTCACAAGGTATTCAATTCGGAGCCCGATTAATATATTGCCGTAGAAACATTGGGCGGAGCGGACTGTTGTTCAAATATTATACAACGATTTGCATGGATCCATTTGGCCGACGGACTGAAGACTGTAAGACTTTTGATGTACTGTGCAACATATCTGAGTATTGTGTCAGATCATGCTGTAGACTGTGTGGAGAAAAAGGGCGAACCGCGCCAAGACCAATGCCATTTAGCGTATTCAGGACTCATGCGAAATCTTGGCACCGAACACAGAAATTTCCCCCACATTTTATGTGAAAATATATAATAATTAAATATTAATTAATTATAAGTAGAGACCAGATGATAACATATAATGGAAGAGGGAAGACTAAGTGCCTTAAGGTCATATATAAATCTAATTACAATAGAACAGGACGTTATAGACCGATAATACCAAAATAGCTAATTGTTTTACACGTTCACATATAAAAGGGGGGGTGGAAATATTTATTTTCAGTACCAAGGATTCGCATGAGTCCTGAATACGCTAAATGGGAAATTTGAGCTGACGAAAGTGAGGATCTGTAGTTGCAGCTCATTCGCTAAATTGCGCAGACGCATCGCATGGGGAAACTTTTCCGGTCTTTGTGGGAATCTATCCGCTCCCAGCGATGGCGAAGTTTGCATCATTCTAGAGGAGGAAGCAATTGGAAGAAGAGAGTTCCACGTTCGCAGCCGCAAAGACTATCATTACTTGAGGAGCTCTTCCCGGGGGATGGCGGCAAAAACAAGCTAAGCTCCGAGGTCAAAGACCAAGAGTTACCCCGACTACCTCTACCGGAGCTCGACGAGTTTTTCGAAGAGGTCCCAGACGATCTCGGTCGTAACAGAGACGGACCGAGTAAAGTGACAAAATCAGCAGCTGCACATGCTTTCCGGCATCAGAAACTTGCTGTACTTGTTCTCCAAACGGCAAGCAAGTCACTCATCGAAAGTGACTTTCGACGAGTTGCACCCAAAGGTAAACATATTGACGATTGGACTGGGCCAGGCGACATTCTGAGAGGTAAGCCAGCTGAACTCTGCTCCATGGACTTCTGACACTGACAAGATACATTTAGTGATCCCCGCACGAGATCCAAGGACCTTGGAACAAGCGGGTTACTATTTCATCCTGTTCCCGAACCCAGCCTATGCACGAACGTATCAAAGTCATGTGGTTCATCTCCACCGAGTCGCCAGGACCCACACACCAACGTCAATCGAATCACCTCTGCCGGTACAGCCCGGCGTAGTAGTGGAAGGCGAAAATGGGTACGCTTTGCTGCAAGACTACGCCCTTTGTTCCCCATCACAGAGATTGCAACTCAAGTTGATGTACCCGGCATACAAACCTAGTACCAAGGCCTTACTACAAGGACGCGGATACCCTCAGCTCGTAGATGGGGAAGACAAGACCGGCAGATCTGTGTTGTTCAGGGTAGATGGACAACAGATAACGACACCTGTGGTCAGAAGTACCATTGCAGCAGATGGACGACAAAAGGGTCTCGCATGGAATTTCTCGATCGAAAAGCTGAATACTGCACAATGTTCACTAGAAGACTATGGGAGCAGTGAATATGGTACAAGTGCCGAGCTGAGACCTCAGCGTCACATTGCTCCTAGGTGGATACTATCCTTCGAAGACGAGAACGAAGCGAGAAGATTCATACGCACCTGGCATCAGACCACTTTCCCTTTGGCACGAGGCGATGGCCCTCGACTGGTCCATGCAGAGTTTCTATGGTAGCTTTGAATGCCTTCATTGACCGCGAATGAGGGAGCGAGAATGGCGAAGCAGTGGCGCCTCTTGGAGTTAATTACAGTGCACGATGAGAAGTGGCGTAATGCTGAGTCCAGAAAAGGAATGTGCGAACTGTTAGTGCACGCACACAGAAAGATTGGCCGAGGAAAACAAGAAGGTCATCCTGCAAACCCAGGAGCTGCATGCTTGCGTGTATACCCTTTAGAAAGGCGCCATGCGCCAGACATTGATCGAACGCGTGACATGGTTGATAGAAGTCCTCATTCCTGGGTTTCGAAGTCTTGATGCCAATGCAAGAACTGCAATGGTGGAATCGAACGTCCCAATGGAAAGTCTCGTGGAATCTATATTAAGTTTTGGCTTGATACGAGCTTTGATCATGAACTTCTCTGGAATCACCGTTGGAAGCGGCTTCGCAGGAACAGAAGGCCAAAGCAGCCTATTTAAGTATCGGTACCTTTACGGAATTGTAGGATCCGCCGGAACCATACTTGGGAACGATGGTACCATTACTGTATTGGACAAAGAGAGTCCATACGCCTCGGGCGCAGTAGGAAGTGTAGGAGTCACAACTCTGATTAGGATACCGCACATACGGGAGGAAAAGTACGTCAAAGGAACCTCAAGTCTACCAGGTCAGAAGCCATGGAGAACGGAAGTGAGGAAACCGAATGCGAAGCTAAATGACCGACGATATCCCGGCCCTTTGCTCAGTCACAGACTTCCATCGATGCAGAAGACCCTTGGCATTACCCACGTGTAAAGGAGAAGACTCTGAGAAGCGTTCACCCTGTTATGGAGTATATACTCCACTGGCTGAGTATCTCTTCCGATACGGACTGCGGGGGGTTTGGGGTCGGATCTTCCGCATTCGAATATTTCACATTTCAATTCAAGCACTTTACCCATCTGATGAGGGGGAAAGCAACTTGGCGCTACAAGCACGATTATAGAAAAGGTAGGATTTGTGTTGTCGTCTTCTGATATTGTTGCTACTATGGGGGTTGCTAAGGAGTAGGAATAATAGGGGGATTCGCCTCCCCAAATACATGCTTTCTAATACTAGTTATATTACCCCTTATTAATTATATAATAAGGTCTTAGTATATACTATTATTTATTATACTCTTTTACTAAGATATTCTATAACCTAATTAATATATATTTTTACTACTCTATTAATAGCTATTATTATTCCTTATAAGTATATAAGTTTATCTTTAGAATAGTATATCTAATACTTATTAATTAGTCCCCTTTTCTAGTAATTATAATTTAATTAGATAAGTTACTATCTTTTAAGTACTTAGAATAAGTCTTCTTCTCTTTAAGAAATATATTATTATTAAAGTTTCTATCTATTAAATATACTAATAATACTTATACTTTATATCTCTTTTACTTATATTATAGTATTAATAGCTATAAATATATAGAGGGTAGTCTTAAGTTAGTAGTAAGGCTAAAGATAATACTTTTACCTAGTATTCTAAGACCTTCTATAGAAAAAATTAGTAATTAGTTTTAAGAATAAAGTTTTAGTATTAATAAAGATATAAAGGAGGTATTATTTAAAGGTATTATTTAATTATTAATAGTAGTAGCTACCTCTTAATTAATTTTATAACTAATATCTTAGTAAAGATATAGGAAATTAAGGAAGTAATAATTTACTTATATTTATATTTTATACTCTACTATCTAGCTACTTAGAGCTAATAAAGGTAGTTTATATCTAGCTTACTAAAGGAAACTATAATTTATAAAGGAAAACCTTATTAACTATTATATTCCTAGACCTTTAAATATTATATACTATTCTATCTTATACTCTTTATACTATCTTATTTTAGTTTCCTACTAGGATTACTTACTCCTTTATTTATTAATTAAAGCCTACTACTCTTATATAACTTTAAAGAGTTATTCCCTTATTAATATAAATTAATTAAATATATATTATTAAATTACCTATTTAATTACTACTTTTAACCCCTTTAAAGTTACTTAACCCTATCCTTTAAAGTATTACATCGGTAAACTAGGAACCTGTATAGAATAAGTAAAACTGCTAAATCCGCTGAAAGTACTTTTTTAAGGTAAAATACTAGTAATAAATAGGAAAATTTCAGGGATTTTTTATTCTAGCCTAATAGTCCTATATATAGAAGATCCGGATTTAAGGCCTTAAATCCGTGATTTTCCTCTAGTACTAGGAAGAAACGGGAAGCTCGCTAAAGCTATAACGGCTACGTCGTCAACGCTAGCGTAATATAGGTTTTAAATACAGTCGATTTACATGATTTATATACGTGTAAAGTACTCCCCTTTGGCCTAGCCCTGTATCCTATCCCTATATTACGCCTGCGATTAATTCTCTTACTAAGTACTAGTATTAATTATTAATAAGACTTAGTACCTTATTATAATTACCTAGTTAGTACTAGCCTAATATAGTTATATTATAGCTAATTAGTAGGACTTATCCCCTATTAGTCCTATTACCTAGTATTTCTAAAAGTTACTAAATACGTATTTTATAACTTACGGTGTTATTTCAAGCTCTAAGGCTAATATATATAAGCGTATTAGTTATATACGTATAATATACATATATAAGTAATATATAAGCTCCCCTAGTTTACTAATATAGCCTCCTCCCCTTAATATAATTAAGGTAGAATATAAGTATACACTTTATATCTTGATACCTTTATTTATATTTATAATTAATACTATTAACCCTAGATACCTTCTATTATAATAGGTAGAATAGTAATATTTATTATATTACTAGTTATATAAGTAGAGAGAGATATAATATATAAGATATTAAGATAGGTAATAGCGCGTATCTAGTATATAACTAGTCTAACTAATTATATCCTATTATAATATATTTTAATACTCCTATTTAAATAAAGTACCTAATTAGTATAGTAGTATAACTAACTTATAATATTTTATTCCTAATATCTAAAATCTCTCTTCTTAATTAAATACTAGGTAATAGGTATAAAGATAAGTAGATAGTAGTAGAAGTCTTCTAAAGGGTAGTAATTTAGTAAAACCCTTTTAAATATAGATTAGATAGACCCTAATAAGGTAGATATAATTATAAGGTATCTTATTCTATTTATATAACTATTTCTAAGATATACTTATTTTATAAGGGAATACTATTATAGTTCTTATATTATAATAACTTAATAATATATTTCTTACCTTTAATATATTAAACTAGCTTATATTAAATAGAGAGGAGGGTATTTTAAGGCCTAATTTTAATATCTATATTCTTAATAGTATTATAATTAAAAATATTAATACTAATACTAGGATAAAGGATTATAACTCTTTAATAGTATTAATTATCTACTTCTTATTCTTATCCTACCTAAGTATATATCTAGGTAGTAAAGATAGTAAGGCTATTACAGCCTAGAGGTATATTATACTAGAAGCTATTATAAGTACTATATCTACTAGTATCTAAGAGTATATTATACTAATTCTATTTTATATTAAAGGTAGGGTAAGAGATAGGATTATAATAGATATATATTATAATCTAGGTAATAAGGTAATAAATAGCCTTAGCTAATTTTATATATATGTAATTAATTAGCTATTAAGGATTCTATTAAGAAATAACTTAGTTATAGTATAGAAGCCTTCTATACTATAATATTATAGCTATAGAAGGAGTAAAAGTAAAATCTATAATAGTACTAGTAAGTAAAAAAAGGGTAATTATCTTTAATATATATATTACCTTAATTTTCTTAATTTTCTATATAAATAGCTATTATATTTAGTAATAAGGTCCTTACTATTCTTAAGGTCTAAGTTATTATACTACTTATTATATTTATAGCTATAATCCTTCTACTTTACTAGGTATTAAAGCCTTTTACTAGACCTCTTCTTCCTAATAATGGCCTCTACCTTATAGTTATTAGTATCCCTATCTTTATTACCTATTTTAATAATTAGGAGAGGATTTATATTTTTATTATAACTTTATAAGTCGCCTTTTAGCTTTAATTTAAACTAAGTAACTAATATAATAGGGTAGATTCCTATTATTAGTAGTCGTTTAAGGTAATATTCTAGAGAGCTAACTCTATTAAAGACTTTAAAGGGTCTAGTATACTACTAATATAACTTAATATTTAAGCCTAGTATATAGTATCTATTACCTAGTTATAAATAAGTATTATTACTTATAAAGAAGGTAATTACTATATACTTACTATTATAATAGAGTTTAGAGAAGGTATTAATAAAAGTAATAAATTCTTTAACTTAGTTATAATTAAGCCCTTAAAGGTATAAGAGGTTATTTATAAGTAATTACTAAGAGAGTATATTAAGCGTATCTTAAATATTAAATCTAATAAGAATTTTATTAGGTAGAACTTTAGTTAACTAGTTTTTAGTATTATTTAGGTATCTTTAAAGGTATAATAGAATAAGAGTCTAATTAATAGTATTAATATTTAAATATTAAGTAATATAATTATAAATTATAATTTCTACTATCTAATTAATCTATTTAGACTAGCTATTAGTCTAAGGATAGTACGCCTTTAATATTAGAAGTATATAACTAAGATTAAGAAAATTAGTTTACTAAAATAATAATATAAATTTAGAATCTTAATTACTTATAATAGTATAAGGAACTCCTTAGTTATAAGAGGTAATAGCTACTAATACCTTCTCTATCTACTAAGGGGTATTCTATATTAATTAGTCTAGTAGTTATAGGTTTTATTTAGAAAATTTATTAGTTATAATTAATAGACTATTAAAGCCTTTAATAGTTAATAGTAAAGTAATAATAAAATCTATTACTATAATATAAAATAGGATTAGTAGTTAGTTAATTAAAACTATTATTTTATAAGCTTTATATTACTTAATTTAATTTAATTAATACTTAGGGTAATAGTTAATATAGAGATAGAGGTACTTTAATAAGTATTATATATAGATTACCTCTATAATTTTATTATAAATATAATAAAATTATTAGGTAATATAGCTAATAAGTTAAATAGTTAAAAGATATCTAGCTATCTAGTAGAAAGTAGAAGAATAGCTAAGTATATTACTAAGGGATATTCCTTAGTAGCTCTCTATAAAAGCCTTCTATAAAATATATTATAATAATATACTAGTAAATAAAAAAGACGTTAACATCCTTATTAATAGTATAAGGTAATAGAATAGAAGCCTTAAGTAAGTTATTAGGTAAGTACTATATACTTATAATTATTTACTAGCTCTAAGGTATTTTATAATTCCTTAATATTTATCTATTAATTATAATAGGCTATATAACTCCTCTACCTTACTAGGTATTTAGTTACTAGGCTATAACCCTTCCTAATAAGGTACTTATTAATTAGATATTCTATCTTAAAGGATCTAATATTATTAGTATCTCCTTTAATAAATATAGATAGTAGTTCCTTAGGTTAAGAGTAAGAGAATAGGTCCCTATTTAGATAAGGCTTTAAATAGGCTATAGTAAATATATTATAAATTCGCTAGTAAGCGGGAATTATAAGGTAGTAGGCTAAATAACTAATATATTTAGTTACCTTAAAAGGGCTAATAAATTATTACCTATATTTTCTATTAGTAGCGGAAGGTATTAAGTAGTTATAATAGAGATATAAGTTAATACTATCTCTTATATAAAAAAACTACGGCTGATAGTAGTAGTTATAATAAATTTTAAGTATATATAGGTAAAGGTAATAGTATCTAATACTTAGAGACGGGCTATATCCCTAGGTATTACTTATCTATTATAAGTACCTAGGTTAAGTAGTTAATTAAAGGAGAACTTATAAGTAACCTTATTTAAGGACTACCTACTTAGAGTAGAAAGCGAGTTATTATAACTAGCTTATATAACTAGGATTATAACTAGCTAGGTAGTAATATTATTAAGTATATATATCTAGAATTATAAAGTAATTTTAATAGTTTAATTAACATACTTATTAGAGCTATTAATTTAGGGGTAATACGCCGTTAAATAGAGAAGCTTAATATTAAGCCTTTTAAATAAGATAGTCTATAATTTACTTAGGAACTTACGGTCTCTATTAAATATTATCTATTTAGGGAGACCTTAATCTATCTTATATAGTCTCCTTAGTAATCTATTAACTTAATCTACTATAGTAAAGGTAGCCTTCCTAGGAATTATGAGAATTTTTGATGAGAATTTATTAGTAACTATTAATATTATATTATAGCCTTTAGAAAATATTAGTAATATAAGAATAAAATTAATTATTAATATATAAAAAGGTACTAGTAGTAATATAATTAATTATAATAAATTATAAAGTAGATAGTATAAGGTTTAATATATTTAATATTATAAATAGTAGGTAAGGAATTTATAAAGTTTACTAATAAAGCCCTTAATATACTATTACCTTAATAGAATCTTATAATACTTAGTAAATCTAGTATATTTTAAACAGGTAATTTTAAGGAATACTTTAATATATAGCTCTAGAATATATAGTCTATTAAGACTACTTATATTAAGCTTCTAGATAAGTCCCTTAACTTATTAGAAGGGAAGTTTTACAGCGTTCTCTACTTTAAGGTAGTTATTACTATTAATAACCTTCTTTATCTTATATTATAATAAGTCTACCTTATAGCTATTTATAAGCTATTATTATAGATCTAGGCTTAATTTAATAAGACTAGTAGAATATAAGATATTAAGTATACCTTCCTTATTTATTAACTACCTTTATAATAGTAGTATTATATAATCTTAATAGGATATCTAGTATAATATATTATTTCCTAGGCTTATAATAAAACTTAATATTATTAAATTATTATATATATTTAGAAGTATAAATAAGGTAAAGGTTTAATTTAATTATAAATAAGGTTAATTATAAATATTTATTTTATAATTCTAAGTATTTTATTATAATCTATATATATTATAATCTATAAGGTAGACTTTATTATATAGTAGACCTTACCTAGAACCTATATAATACCTCCTAGCTTAAGCTTAGTAGATTAATACTATATCTTAGTATCTTTTAAAAGATAATTAAGAAATAGAATAAGCTAAATCTAAAAATAACTAGGATATTTATTATCTTTAATTATGCTATTAATATAATATACTATTATATTAAAATTAAAAACTTTACTAGTATTAAGGTTTATAAATAGAATGATTTTATTATTAAAGTATAATAAAAATATAAGAAATAATAATGCCTTTTATAATACCTTAAAAGAGGTAAACTCTAATTTAAAGGGGTCTATTAAAGACTTCTATTTTATAAAATTCTTTTACTTATTTCCTACCTTAGGGGCTAATATAAGTATAAGAGTTTTCCTATCCTATAAAAGCTTAGAGATAGTAGTATAATAGGTAATATAACTACGTAGCTAGCTAGTTATCCCTAAGTATATCTCTAGCTAGGAAAGAGATTCTAGGAATAAGAGCCTTAATATAGTAAGAAGCTTATCTTTTATAATAGATAACTTAAAGGAATTAACCTTTTATCCTAGTAATTAGATTAAAGGGTATCTAAAGAAGGCTTTAATAGGACTTAATAATATTCTATATTTTTATAAAATTATAAATACCTATTAGAGATATTAGATATATTCCTCTAGGATTTTAGAGTAGATAATAATATTATTAATATATACCTTAATAAATCTTTAATAAGTATAAAGGAGGTAATTAATTTACTATTAAATATAAGCTAGAGAATTCTTATAACTTATAATAGTAATATTAAAAGACTCTTAACCTTAATAGCTAATAATAGTAAGCTATAAGGACTAGTTAGGAATAAGGTACTACTATCGACATGGCGTCTATAGTATATAGTAGTACTACGCTACCCCTTTCCCTATAATATATAGAGGAGGGAATTCCCCCTAAAGGGAAGGGTAGTAATTAGTCTTACTATTAATAAGAATAGAGAGTTCTATATATATATACGTACTATTTATAGTACTTAATAGTTATATTATTATATAATACCCTTATTCTTCTAATTACTCTACCCTACTTAGGGGTAGTAGCCTAACTATTAGTAAGATAAGTAGAGAAGGGTTATTATAAGTATAAGGAAAAAAGGTTAGTTAACTATTATAAGTAACCTACCCTAATATAAGAGACTAAGCTTATAAAGAAAGTAAGTCTTAAGAATTAATTAATAAATTAATAATAGATATATTATAATTATAATTAACTATCTAGGGGTAGCTATTAGGCGTATAAACCTAGTCCCCGCTACTTAAAATCTAAGAAGTACTATTATAAAGAATATAAGAACTTAAAGAAGAAGTCTTTAAAAGGTAATAAATATAAGATTTATAATAATATTTATAAGAGTTAGAGTAGGAAATATATATTAATAATACTACTTAAGCGAGTTATTAATATTATTTATTATTAATAAAAGAATTAGAACTAAAGCGTCCTTAATATAAAACTTATATTCTTAGGTTATAAGACCTATATATATATAATAAGAAGTTAATATAAAAATATTAAAAATAATTTAATAATATAATTAATATAATTAAAATAAATATAATTTAATTTTTTAATAACTTTATAAAAATTTAATACGCGTTATGCTATATAGCCCTAGACTTTAAAGCTATATAATATAAGTATATAAAGGATATATTAAAGGATAAATAATCCTAGGAATACTTTAATAGTTTCTTAATAGATTAAATAAAAGATCCTTAAAATTAATATCTAATAACTAGTAAGTACTACTTAGAAGCTAAGTAAAAGGAATATTAAAAGATTATAAACTTTATAAATTACCTTATTAAGTTATTAATAGAGTATATACTTTATAATAACCTTTTAAATAAGTTATATAAAGATCTTTATAATTAGCTTATAATATAACTTAATATTTTAGAGATAAAGGATACTCTTATTATATTAGTAACTTAATTAGAGCCTTATATAATACTACTTATATATAAAGATTAAAGGGATACTACTCCTATTAAAGGTTAATATCCTTAAAGAGGAAGAGGAAATTTCTAAGGGTAAAGAGATAATAGCTTATATATAAAGTAAGAAGGGCGGGGTATTATTAAAGTATTATTATACCTTCTTTAAAGGCTTAAGCCTAACCTTTCTATTATTAAGTATTATAATTATTAAAAAAAAGGATATATAACTAAGGATTATTAGAGTATAAAATTAATAGTTATAAGTATTATAATTAATAAGCTTATAATTAATAAGATATTAAATAAGCTAGCTAAGAAAGGCTTAAATTTAAAAAACCCTTAAATATTATAATTATATCTACTATTATAATATAAGGGAAGAAGTAGATATAATAACTTATTATTATAATATAAATAAAGCTTAAGAGCTTATAAAGAGAATTTATTATATTAATTAACTCTAGAGTAAATATTAATTATATTAATATATACTTAATAAAGGAGTAGAATTAGGAAATAGACTCTAACTCTAATAATATCTTATATAATAAAGTTAAGAACTTAATATTATTATTAGGTTCTTATATAAGAAAAATTAAACTTATTAATTCTAATAATATTATATAATATTATAAGGGTACCTTTTATATAATAATAAACCTTAATTATAACTTCTACCTTAGGTATTTATAATTAGAAGAATAAAATCCCTAAGTAAATTAACTTATATAAAATTAATAATTCCCTATTAAAGAAAGTAATATTAAGGAGTACTTTAATACTATTAAAGCCTTAAAAAAGTAGCTTAATAATATCATATTCCTTATAATATATTTAAGAGTAGGTAATAAAAGCTTACTACTTAAAGTTAAGCTCCCTTTAAAATTTTAAGAATTCTAAGATATCTTTTTAATTAAGAATACTAGGATACTACTAGCTTATATATATTATAATTATATAATTAATATAAAAGAGAATAAAGAACCTCCTTTTAATCTATTTTATAACCTATTAAAGAAAGAGTTACGCGTATTAAGGGAGTACTTTAAGTAAACTTTAAAAAAGGGTAGATTTATTATTTTATAAGTGTAATAAATATACTAATTCTTTTTATACTAAAAAAGGATAGAATATTATATTTATATATTAATTATAAGGCGCTTAATAAGATTATAATTAAGAATTATTATCTATTTTTATTAATTAATAAAATATTAATAAGATTAATTAATATTAAGTACTTAATTAAGTTAAATCTTAAGGATATATATTATTACTTATAAATAAGAAAGGATAAAAAAAAATTATATTTTATATAAGATATAACTATTTTATATATATAATTATACCTTTTAAACTTATTAATATATCTACCTTATTTTAAATATATATTAATAAAGCCCTAGTAGGACTACTTAATATTATATATATTATTTATCTAGATAATATTTTTATCTACTCTTAGGATAAAAAGTCTTATATTAAAGTTATAAAGGTAGTATTATTATAATATCTTTATAAATTTAAACTTTATATTAACTTAAAGAAATATAAATTTATAATTATAAAAGTAGAGTTCCTTAGCTTTATTATTAATTATAATAGTATATATATAAATTTATATAAAGTAGATATTATAATAGAATAGCTAGAACCTAGGAGTATTAAGAAAATTTAAATCTTTTTAAAGTTTATTAATTTCTACTATTATTTTATTAAATATTATTCCTCTATTACCGCGGTGTTAATAGACTATCTAAAAAATAGTTATCTATATATTAAAAACAGAAAGTTAATATTAAGTAATATTATAAGAGTAGTATTTAAGTAGTTAAATTAACTCTTTTAAGAGGTACTATTACTTATATATTTTAACTTTATAAGAGAAATTTAATTAGAGATTAATACTTTAATTCTAAAATCCGTCTATTAGTAGGAAAGTTATAGGTAATAGCATGATATAACCCGCTAGTAGCCCCTAAGCTAAATAGAGGGAGGTATACGCGTACTAGGATAGGGTACACGCGGACTAGGACCGGGTATACGCGTACTACCACCCTAAATATAATAGTTTAAATACTTATAAGCTACCTTAAACTATTAGAATAATTAAAAGGTATTACTTTTATACTTAAAATAAATAATAATTAAAATATATATAAAATTATCCTTAAATATTATAAAGTATTAACTCCCTTTAAAACTTATTAAATTAAAGGGGTTAATAATATTATTATAAATAAATTTTATTAGATACTCCCCTAGCTAAATAGTATCCTTATAAGGTACTACCTTTTAATAGCCTTAAATATAATATTTATATATAAGTTTATTAAAGATAGGCTTTAAGAAATTAATTCTTATTAATATAATTAGTAGTTTATTAATACTTTATTATTTAAAGTATTTTAAGCGGGTATATTATAATTATTAAACTTTATTTAAGGGAATATTATAAATATTAAGAGCTAAGGGCTTTTATAAATTTAAAGTAAAGACTTTTATAAATTAGCTAGTATTAAAAGCTATTAATCCCTTTAAGATAATATAACTTACTTTAATATAAGTTATATTTATATTAATATTAAAAAGTTAATTAATAGATAAGAGACTATTAATACCTAAGTTATGTACTTATATAATATTAAGTATAAGTATTAACTTAAGGCTATTATTAATATTATAATTAATCTTAATAATCCTACTACCTTATAAAGTATATTAGATACTATTAATACCCTTAATAATATAAAAAGTCTTAATTAATTATAAGTTAATAAATATACTTTAATCTTAGAAGGTATATTAATTATAATTAAAGTTTATAAATATTATATTATTTAAGTTTAAAAGTAATTTCCTAGGAGCTATTATTAAGATAATAACTTTATTATTAATTATTTAATAAATATTAAATTTATTAATATAACTTATAAAGTTAGATTTAATAAGAGTATTATTAAGTTTTTACTTCTTTAAGTTATTATTAACTTATATAATAGTAACTTTTATTGAAGCTTTCTTAAATTTATTAGGCTTTAAGTAAGGGAACTACTCCTAGTATTAATTTATAATATAAATATAATAAGACTTATATAAGATATCCTTATAATAATTATAATTTTATTATAACTTATTATCTCCCTTATCCTTTCCTTAAGTATAATAAGCTTTAAATATAATAAAAGTATAACTTTTAAAGACTTATTAATATTACTTTTTATTATAAATAGTAAATATAATTTAATTAAAAGGGACCTTTTCTAGGTTAAAGAAAGTATAACTCTAGGTATGAGTAGTTTAAAAAGTATTAAAGGTACTATTTAATCTTATAAGATAAAGTTAAATTATATAAGCCTTTAATATAATTACCTTTTTATTTAACTCTTTAAATTTAATATTAACCTCTTATAATTAATAGGTATAATTATTCATATCCTTAATAATTAACTTATTAAGGTAGATTATATAAAGGTATTAAACTAGTTTAATATAAATATTAGAGCCTATTAATTTGAAATTAATCTTAATTTTATTAAAAATAGCTTAAGTTTATAAGTTAAAATAAATAAGGTCTTTAATAAATTTATAAATATTAAATTTAAGATAATTATAAATTATAATATATAACTTAATTTACATAACCTTTAAAAAGGGCTTAAAATTATTTAGAACTAATTAATTATTAATTTCTTTAACTTAATAATTATAATCTAAATTAGACTTAAGGATTATAATTAAAGTAAAGGGAAAACTCCCCTTATTACTTTAACTATTAAATATTTTACTAGGAGTCTACCTTTAAGGATTTAGTTTTAAACAATAATTAACTAATTAAGCTTAATATATTTTTTATAAAGTCTTAAAAAGATTCTACTAATAAAGATATTAAAAATAAAGATATTAAGGGAGGAGGTATAAATCTATTACCTTTAATTTATAAATTAAAGAGAATTATTTTATTAAGAGTATTTAATAATAATATACTAACTTCTAACTTAGAATTATTATAACTTAAGAGTAATAGTAGTAGTTTATAATTACTATTATCTTCCTTAATAATAGGCTTCTTAACTTCCTTTATAATAGCTTTTAAGAAGTAAGGGAAGAACTTTAACTTAAAATATTAAAATAAAAATATAATTTAAAGAGTATTAACTTAAATTAATTTAACTTAGAAATAAGAGGAGGATTAATAAGTTATTATTGATAGGGACTCTTTTAATTTGTATAGATTTATTAATTAAGAAAAGCTATTAAGGCTATTAAGAATGATAGAGTATTAGGAAGGCGGAAGTATTCCGCTATTACTAAGTGAAATATATAAAGTAGAGTAGATTCTATATTAGTATGCTAGTAAAATAAAAAAAGTAAACGACCCTATTTATTAGGACCTATTAGTTAACTATAGTTAGTAATAACGTTAGTAGCTATCTATCCTTATATACCTTTATTAATTCACTGGCCTCTAATAAATCCGCGAGGTTATATTATAAATTATCCTTATTATTATAACTAACCTATTTAACTAAGTACTAAGTCTTTCCCCTTAAATACCTTTTATCTAGTAATCTCTCGATTTTATACTTATCCCTATAAATAGCCCTATCCTTAGGGGTAATAGGTGGCGGCCTATTACTGAAAGTTCTATTATATAGATCTACCCCTTCTATTTTCGGCTTAAGCTATACTACTAATACTACCGGCTATATATATATTATAGGGGGTAGCTTAAGCTAATAGGCGAGTAATCCTACCTTTTATAAAATCTTAAAAGGACCGGCGTGCTATTAAGAGAGCTTTCTATTAGTAATACCTAGGATTTTATATCCTTTATATAAATAGAGAAAGACTTCGTTATTTTCCTTAAATTAGAGACTTTTATATTTACTATTATATCGAGATTTTATTATTATATTACCGAAGGCTATAACGTCTTCTATCTATTCCTAGTAGGCGAGTTATAAGCTATTAAAGGCTTCTATAGGGATATTACTAATTACTAATATATTTATACTATTATTTACCCTAAAGCTATAATAGAGCTTATTAGGAGTATATCTTATAGTAGTAGGGGAGTTATTAATATTAGCCTAGATATATAGGAGTATATAATCCTATTAATTCTAAGTATCTAGATAGTAGGTAAGGTGGAATTATATAGCGATTTTTATAGTTTAATTAGTACGCTCGCTCTATCTATTAGTCTAGGGGTAGTAGGCTATAGATATAAGAAATTTAATATTAAGATATTTAAAGACTTCCCGCTAAAAGTCTAATATAAATTGAGGATCTTAATTACTAATAATACTACGCGGAATTCCCTAGTCGTAGGATAGTAAAGATAAGATTATAACCTAGGCCTACTAGGGGGCCTTCTAAGTATTAATACTAGGTATAAGAAGGACCTTCTTTAAGAACTTATAAGTAATTATTAGTAGGTAATTTATACCTAATAGCGTAGTAGGTAGGGTAACTACGAAGTCTATCGCGATTATATAAAATAGTATAAGCGGTATTAGTATAAGGACCTATTCCCTATATAGTAGATATCTTCTTATTTAATTAAGTTAGTACTAAGGGTAGTAGCTAATATAGGCTTAAAGGTTCTTAGCTAGATATCTAATATATATTATATAAGAAAGTTAGTTATAATATCTATAATAACCGCTATAATTAGAAAAGTCGTAAGCTTATTTAAATAGTTCCTTCTCTATAATAGGGGGAATATATAATTATTACCTTTTCTCGCTATTAATATAAAAAATAAGTCTATTCCTAAGAATAAATAATATCCTAGGCTTACTATATTTAGAAATTATACTTAGATCGCTATTTATAAGAGGCTTTAGTATACCAAGGATCTTTTACTATTACTTATTATTCTAATAGCCCGTCTATAATTAAGATTTAAAATCCTCTATTATTTTTATATTTATTATATAATAGATAGTAGGGCTATTAAAGTCTTTAATATTATAGAGAAGATTATTAGATAAAGTAAGGAGAATATTAAGGATTCTATATAATAAATTAGAGTTCTTAATAGAGTTAGTTATTTAAAGTCTTAATAGTATATTAAGAATTATATTTAATTTCCCAGATTTATAATATAATTTTAAGTTAAATAAGGAAAGGTACTAAGAAGCCCGTATAAGCCGGAGATTTAATTTATCTATACTTATAATCCTTAATATTAATTATCTTAATATTAGGATTATAGTAGAATAATTAGTATAGATAATTATAGGTAGTTATAGATTTAATTTAATTATATATTAAACCTTCCTAATAACTTATATAATACTAGCGATCTCTAATTTAATAGGCTAATAGTTCTTTTTAATATTATTAAGATAGCGACTAAAAAATATAATAAGTTATATATTAGTTCTCGTAAAAGGCTTTAATAACTATATAGGATCTCCCTTTATATAGTATATAATAGCTGTAAATCCTACTACTTTTAAGGTATCTAGATCTATATATAGAACCCTATTATAATTATAATAAATAAGAAATTAGGGAGTCTTAAAAGCCTCTTATAAATCCTAAAAAGTACTAAGCTCCTCTTATATAGGTTTATAGAAAATTACCCTAATTACCTTCCTTTTTTATATATAACCCTTTATACCTATACTAAGGCCCTTATTAAGGACTACCTTTCTCTTTTATAAGGGGTCCGCCCTTTATATATATCTCTTAATTAACGAATAGAGCTATCTAGTTAGTCTAAGAAATATTTCTAGGTTAGCTAGGTTCTATAGAAATTATAATAAAGTAATAGTAGTAATTTTCTCTTTTATTATAAATATCCCTAGGTCGTCGACGTACTAGCCTAGTAGGGTAATAGAGGGGTAGCTAATATATAACTTTAATAGTAATAGGCTTATACGCTTCTCCTAGAATAGATTAAAGACCTTATATAAGTATTTAATATACTCCTATAAGGTATATAAATAAATAATAATAATATTAATATAAGCCTTAGTAAACGCCTAGTATTACTAGAGAATAGTATTAGTCTATTACTAAATATATAAAGGCGAGCCCTTATAACTTATAAGGGCTACTAAAGACTACTCCTAGCTATAATAGCTTATAATTATAAGCTTATAATAGTCTTTAACCTAGACGCGGAACTAATAAAACTATCCTATAATATTAATAACTATTATATATTAATAACCCTATACTAATATTATTATATCAGCTTATAAGGGGAGCGGATATATATTATTCTCTATAATTTTATTAAGCTCCTATATATTAATTATAATACGGCCTTTTCGCCTAGTAGGAGTATTACGTTAAATTATAAAGTAGGGATAGCTAAATGGGGTTAGCTAATCTAACTATATAAGTTTCCCTTATAATTAAAGCTTACTAAAGGTCTTATTAATAACGTCTTTATCCTTTTACCTAAGAGGATATACTTATATAAGTTTAGATAATATATTTATAATAGTAAATTTATTAGAATAATAAATTTTAGAACTAAGGCCCCTAATAGGGATATTAGAGGGTATAGTTTTAATTTCTATACTAGTAGGAATAAAAGTTGTATCTATAATTAATATCATATATCCTAGATTAGAATAGACTTTAATATCTTCGCTATTAGTGGTCTACCTAATAGTTATTATTATATAATAATAGTTTTTAAACGTATAGCCTATTCCTTATACGGCTGCCGCTAATAAAATAATTATAATAGGATCCCTTATAGAATAACTTACTAAGTTAGTATTTACTAGAGTATTTATAGCTAGTAGCTTAATTATAAAAGGCTTTAAGATGACTATGGAAGGCTTTAATAAGGTAGTCTTCTAGTATTAGTTATAAAGATAATTAAAGAGTTTATTCTTTAATAGGAATCTTAGTTAGTAGTAATAATATTCGTAATTTAATAAAGGAATAGATATAAAGAAATAGTTTGTATAGTTATTCTTAAAGCTATTATCTAGTTTAACGTCTTCTATTATAGATACTTAATAATATTATAAGGTTTCTTCCTAGGATAGTTTATAAGAACTTTCCTAGTAGAAATCAGAGGGCTTATAAGTGAAATCCTAGTGTGGACCTTCCTATTTATAACCTTAAGGGCTCTAAGAAGGCTATCCCTTAGAGGCTTCCTTAGTAGCGGCCTAGTAGACTTATAGAGGTCTTAGAGGCTATTACTATTATTCCCCTTATAGTCTAAAGGGAAAGCGATTTTAGTTTTAATTTCAATTTTAATTCCTAGTAAATTAAGGACCTTATTAAGGTTACCTATTAAACTAAGAATTAGACCCGTTTAATAGGGCCGGTGCTATTATTTAAAGTCTTATTAGCTATACTAGAAGGGTATAAATGTTTACGCCCTAATTACCCTAATTTTAATAGCCTTAGTAGGGTTAATAGCCTAGTAGAGGCTTCTAGTACTAATTATTATAGTAAGTATTATTATTATTTTATAATTATAGTTAAGAAGGTAGTAACCGCTAGGAAGGCTATTATAATTAAGACTAAAATTAAGACTAAGAAGGTTAAAACGGAGATTAATACCTACTACGCTATTTTTACTAAGATAGCTAATAAGATTTCAAGTATTAAGACGCATAATTCTACTATTAATACTTCCTATAGTCTAATAAGGTAAGGAACTTATTATAGTTAGTATTATTACTAGGTTTAGGGATATTACGCTAGAATTCTATATTAAGACTATATTAGATAAGAAGAATATAATCCTTTATTACCCTAATCTCTAAATCCTTAGCTGCTCTTATAATAGTTTAAGAGTACTCCTAAGGCTCTCTCCGTTAAGAAGTATCTTATATAGTATACTTCTTATAAATTAGCGTGCCTATATTAATATAACGTAGGACCTTCTACCGTTATATTAATAGATAATACTATTTATTAATACTATAAGTAATAAGACGTTTATTACCTTCTCTAAGCTTAATAGTATACTATCCTTAGGTAGTTCCTTAGAGATATAATTAAAGGTTTATGCGGATAATAGTATTATCCCTTACTTAAATAATATCCTTAATATAGTCTATAAATATATAAATATCACGGAAATAGGTAGTCTTACTAGTATATTTAATATTAGAGGCGGTATTTATAGATTTATTATTATAAAAGGGATTAAAATATCTAATATTATTAAGATTAAAGCGGGGAGTACTATTATTATTAAAAGGTACTCTAGGAGGTATACTAGGATCTATAAGTCCCGGCGCTAGTAGTAGGGCTAGCGGTATAATACTAGTAATTATTTCTTGAAGCTTAGTACGCTAAGCCTTAGTAAAACCTATATTCTTACCTATAACTAGATATTATACTAGTCTAATAGGCTATTTATATATAGCTTCTTTAGTAGAAGTCCTACGAGTTATAGGATTAGTACTGAAATTTAGCGGCGTAATACTTAGTATTACTAAGGGTATTCTTATAAGTAACTTAACGTTAGACGGAGTAAGAGTAGAAGATATAATAGCTAGTATTTTAGCTAATAGGAATCTCTTAGGACTATTCCTAGTTAATAGTAGCTAATACTTTATAAAATATAATAAGAGCTATAGGAGACTTTAGTAATACTTAATACTCTTAATAAAATATTTAACCGCTTTTTAAAAGGCGGGGCTATTAGTAGCCTAATTAAATAGATAGAAGGATAGTTCTACTAAGGTAGCACGTTAATTACTTAACTTAGGGATCCCTAGTTATAAGGGACGCTCGTAATAGGTAATAATATAGTTAATATAATACCTAATAGTCTCCGGTACCTCGTAAATATATACTTTACTAGTATCCTAGATAAACTTATAGATTTAATTTACTAATATAATAAGATAATAATTAAGGGGTAGTAGTTAAGCTACCTTAATAGCTTCCTTTTAGAGAAAGGCTTCTTAGATCTTAGGGAAGAGGTATAAAAAGTAATAAACTTATATAAAGTTTAATAAAAGAGGCTACTAAAGTCTTTAGTAGTAAGCTAAAGTAGTATAATATTATACCTAAGTATAGTAGTAGAGTATACTATTAGGGCTCGTCGTTATTATAATAGATAGTAATAAATAGAGATAGATTAGTTACGGAGAAATAGGCTTCTTTATACTACCAGAGGACTTAGGGATCGTTAGTATTATAAGGGTAGCTTTAGTATTTTTAGTGGTTTAAGATAATTAATTAGTATTATAAAGCCTTTTACGTGGGTATTACTACTATATTAATAGGGACTCTTTTAATTTATATAGATTTATTAATTAAGAAAAGCTATTAAGGCTATTAAGAATAATAAAGTATTAGGGAGGCGGAAGTATTCCGCTATTGCTAAGTGAAACGTATAAAGTAGAGTAGATTCCATATTAATTAATTATAATAAGCTATCCTTATATTCTTAAGAATATAAATTTTAAAGGGCTAACTTAACAAGAATAGCTAGGCTAGTAATTATAATAATAAGAAAAGCTAGCTTTAAGCCTAGTTAAATAATTAATAGTTACTTAATAGGATCTAAAAGAATTAAGATAGCTAGGGCTTAACCTCCTTTTATAAAAAAAAATTTAGGGGGGCCTAACCTCCTTTAAAGAGATTTTTCTAGGGGGAAATAGTTAAATAATATTAAAAGGTAGGATATAATAAAGCGGAGTTTACTATAAAAAATAGTATCTATTATAATTATTTAAGAGGAGGAAGTATCTTTCTTTCCCTAAGTATAAAGTAATAATAGTCTACTTAAGAAGGCTTAATAAAGGGAGTATTAATAGGAT